>Ga0209367_1012008_pt1 | contig 11401 bp, 12 predicted proteins | sample WorMetLIZISLAND2_FD_187412 | JGI IMG/M metagenome (GOLD analysis project Ga0209367, IMG submission 187412) | Marine gutless worms symbiont microbial communities from Max Planck institute for Marine Microbiology, Germany - Olavius geniculatus... ... | reverse complement strand
ATATTATACACTAATCACTTACACAATTAATTAACTAATTACGATATATGACTAATGACTAATGTCGTAAAATTACCAGAAAATGCATGTATAAATATTTAACAAATTAACATGACAAAAATACATCAGTTAAAATTCTAACTGTTGTTGAAAAAAATAACATATAAAAGCTGCACATTAAAAACACCGAAAATAAGGTATAGGTATAACTACTGTTCTAATATGTCATTACCTTTCACATACATTTAAGTTATTGAAACCTACGTACATTGATATGGTTGTTCTCGCGCAGTAAAGTTGGAAATGTCTTCAGAGACCATTTCTTACTGTTCAGTCCATCGATACCACCAAGGCCGGTATTATAGAACCACAGCAGTGGGTTTGTCTTGTGGTCTGGCTTGCCGAGTCTGCAGATAATATTAGACAACAAGTGACTAACATCTGTAAATGAACTATAAAGCTAGATTACGCCATTGCCACAGTCTGTGGCTGTGTTCCACTCTCTATAACAGTCACCTATACACTGGTGCTAAAAAACTATCAAGATATTTCTTAAATGTATTCGGAGCAACAGCCCTGTCAGCCACAGTACATAAAGAGCAAGACCAACTGCACTCTGTGTGTGTGTGTGTGTGTGTGTGTGTGTCATAGTTCAAATATAAGTCAAATGAATATTCTTCCTTGCACTGTGTCTATCTATGCCAATCTTGTAAACAAAGATACACAACAAATCTTAAAAGCTATCAACTGTATAAGTGGCCCAGGGCCGGATTAAGACCAAATCAGGCCGGATGCTGTCATTTAAAAAAGGGCCTATAGCTTTCCAAACTGACCAGGAGACTCAAGACCACCTTCCCACTTCCCCCTGCAACAAAACCAGGCCAATATAGTAGGCGTACAGACATACTGGCTCCACAACCATGGCGAACAACTCATCACTAGGGCTAGACGAAAATCACGGTGCAAAAGTGAAAAAATCACGGCATACTTTTAGAAAAGTCGCAAAATTCACGGTGAATTCACGGTGCCAATTCACGGTCATATATAGCGTTAAAAAACGTCTCATTGACAAACATTTTTGTTCTCTGCCTAGTCAACAATCAGTCATGTATCGTCATCTCACAAAATGACTAACGTTAATCGTTCTTAGTAACTTTCATGAACAGTTTTAGTAACTATATCCAGCTATACACACAGCAGTGCTACAGTACAGTAACTGTTGAGTCCATAGTCTTCAGTACAAAAATATGAAGCAAGATGCCTAGCTTCAATGTTTAACAATCAAATTTTACGGATTTTGACACAAAAGTGCAGCCCGTGCAAAAAAATTCACGGCAAATCACGGCAAACACTAAAATTCACGGCAAGCGCCAAAATTCACGGCTTCCGTGAATTCCATGAATTCGTGATTTTCGTCTAGCCCTACTCATCACTGAACGCGATATAACACACTGTCACTCACTGATGATTTTTGCTGTTTCATAACTACGACCACAATGTTACATTTACGCTGTATATAAACTGAAAAGTCATTTTTGAATGTGTAAAGTAATCCACGGCTGCCACGTTATCATATAACGCCAATGCGGGTGATAATCCTCTCCCTTCTCTTCCATTCTCTTTTTTCATTTCTCTTTCTTCTCCTCTCTCTCCCTTCCTTTTTTCCTTCCCTTCTCTTTCCCTTGGCCATACCTCTTTGACCTTAAAAGTGCGACCCATTAAATCCAGCCAAGGGCCTAGTTGGGGGAGTGCTGTCATCTCCCTCAGGGCATCTTGGGCGGAGCACCAGCCGAAGTCAAACTTGGTCATTTTGACTTTAAAATATGACATCTGATGGCAACAATTTTAATCATTTTGTCAGAATCAACAAAGCACATTTGATGCAGTTTAAACAATAGACAACTCTTGATTAAAATGAAAGACACTCATCGTTGGCGGGTAATAATTATTGACTGGTGACTTGGCAGGCTTGTGTGATCACGTCGATCTTGCATACGAGCACAGTTGTAGCCAGGAATTAGTTTTTGGATCACTCTTAAGCCCCTCTCTTTCCATTTCCTCCCTTCCTTTTCCTCTTTCTTTCATCTTTTTTCACTTTATGCCCCTCCCTTCTCCCTCTCTCTTAAATCCAGCTGGAGATCTAGGGGAGTAGTAAGCTACCTTAGCAGGGTCCGAGGCAGAGCCCCAGTCACAAACGCATTTAACGCATTTTTTGCTTTTAAAAACACATCTCCCGGCAACATTCTAAGTAGTTTATGTGGCTGTGGGCCTATTTCACGCATGGACTGGATGCTGCAGCATCCTCAGCACTCCCCCCTGTTAATCCGGCATGGCCTGTAACAAAGCCAGGCATGTGACATAAACCACTGTCAACGGCAGTAACTTCTTGGAATCAGAAACCAGATTTATTGTGCTAAAACTACAGTGTACCTGGTACTGTCTGAAATTAATGGCAAACTAGATTTCAAGTGGACTTGTTGTCAACAACGAAATGGTCATAATTACAGCTCAAAACTTCAAAAAGTTCAAACATTCCAACATGTACACATGCCATCACCAATTCACCACCGCACATTCACAAGCCACCCATAATGCACACGGCTGGCTTATGTGTGTCTGGCAAATAAAAACCACTTATTTGTTCGCTGTAGGCCTATATTTTCATGAGTTCACTTACGATGGATCATAGGCCAAGTTGACACACTGGTATTCTGGTGATGTGATCATGTTGTCAAAGCTCCATTCATTGCCCATGCTAGTATACACACACATACCATTCATGCTGTTGAATATGTCATGTGTGGCAACATGGGGCAGCAATTTTTTAAGATGTTCACCTTGATCAACAAAGTTACTGTATGCCATGCCCATGTAGCTAAGCAATGGCAACAAATATACTTATACTTACTTAAGCAGACAGTAGGTGTGCGGTTTGGCTTAGTTTGTAAGGTAACTGGTCACATCAACGAAGTTAGCGAACGCCGAGCGTAGTTAATACTTGGATGGGTGACCATCAGTAGGTGGGTAAACCATCACGGTATGCAACCAGCCACTCAGGTCAATAAGTACCATCAGAAGCTGAGACGTAAACAGGCACACCAGGTGATGCACTAGTGGTCTCACAGTGTAAACTGATGTCTGACTAAAGAAATGGAAATCAGCGCCACCCAATGAGCATTATGATAGCATGACACAGCAATAAGACGTTGCCTTGATCAGCGCCACACATTGGACATTATGGTATGGCTCAGGAAATACTTTTCGCATGTTACGTCGCATTAAGCAGACACTGCTAAACAAAAGATGTATATATAACAACGTTTCATCAAGATGACCAATCAAGAGTAGACTGATGCACACTTCAATCTAGAAGTAACAGTATCCATCTGTGTGGAATGAATAGAAAGATGATGCAAAATGTAGGCTGGGTCATCAAACTAAAACCCTGTTTATTTGCCTGTTCACCATTCTGTACACCAAACTTGCTGAAGGAGTGATGTAACAGACAATCCATTATGCAGCAGAAGAAAGACAGCAACAGAATACAACCCTGCCTTAAAAGGGCATGTCAAACAGATGAGATACACAAACGTAAGTTACACTAAAGTAAAACAAACAAAACAAGAGGGTGCGGCCGTTGAGGGGCCGCCCGCTATGGGGCCGTCCTTGCAGTTGAGTACGTGTGTGCTGTTTTGGGGCTTTCTAGGTCTGTTTGTTCCTGTGGTATAGGGTATAGGCCTAGTCACAGAAACACAATAAGTACAGACTTATTTTTGAGCCCTATCGTGATAGCTGTCATTTAATTGCACCAATCACAACTTTTACAGACCAGTTACTTTGTTGTAAGATTTCGATATCTTGGTAAATATCGTAACAAATTTGAAATTCTGATATTGACGTCCCTAATAAATATCTATGTATTGTATTTGTGTATCTATGGTAAACATAAACAAACCACTACCATAGATGGAGTTATAAAATGGTATTTCATTCGCCGCCACGACCTTGACCTCTGACCCCTTGACCTTAAAATTGGTCCACGGGCTGCTGGTGTCACAGGGACCCTTCCTACCAAGTTTGGTATTCGTAGGCCTTTTCGTTTTCCCTTTAGGTGGAGGCACGGGACAGATAGACAGACAGACAGACGGACAGGATCAACACATGATGGGACCTCCTTCTAGGAAGGACGGCCCCATAAAAAGTGAATTAATAACAAATATAGATGACATTGACAAGCCAACAAGTAAGTACCCGATAGAATAGACAAGGCAAGGCTTGACAATGTTGTATGGACCAGCAATACAGACATCCCATCCACCATCCTCTTGATGACCCATCCGCACTTTCTGTGGACAACTGATCTGCAACCTCTTTGACTCTCTGCACATATTTCCACTGTATAAACTATGATTTTGCAAATGACAGTAGATTTACTGAAGAACAACATCTAAGTTATTAAAATCAATATAGCATGCATGTCATTGTCCAGAAATATATACAAATGCACACAGGCTCACTTTCTGTTCCATTATGTGTGCGTGCATTGACTAGAAAAGCCGTCCCTGAAATGACCTATACAGGTGGGACGTTAAATCCTACTCACTCACACACTGAATTCAGAACATGCACTTATAAAAGATTAATTAGAAGACTGCAGTCCATTCTTTGTTAGTTCACATAAAATACTTCCCACAATGTCAGTGGCTTCACTTTACAACGTGCTTTAACAACACAAAAGAAACGTTTCAGCATGTTGTGCTGATATCGCACCACAATATCAACATCATCAAAAGGTGCAAAATGCAATTGTTAAATATGTTCTCTGTAATTGTATAAAGACTAAGCAGCTGAGCGAACAAGTCATACTTGTAAACTAAATGTTCAAAAACTGAAGCATTTGTCTTCTCATTAACAATGACAGCATCAACAGTGTTTTGTATCCTGAGCAGCTGAAAACCATCTTTCAAGCTCATACCACTCAGAGGCATATTTATGTAGACCCTGATGAATGGACTGTGTGACTTCTCCCTGCAGACAAACACAAAACTTATGCATTAAAACACAAACATGGTTCCTACTACTCTGCAGAATACATTTTCCGACTTTTTCCTGATTTTCCAGGACAAAATGAATCATTTTCCTGACTAATTTGTTCATGCGAAACACCAATGTCGATTTTCAATTGCTTGCAATCACACTAAAAACAAAGGCGGCGAAACAAATTTATAAGTGGAGGGCATTGGAGGCACAAATAATCTGCGAGAAAAGCGAGCAAGAAAAAATTTGAACAGTTGTACCGGTATGCAATCTGCATACAACAGTTCAAAATTTTTATCTGCATCTTTGTTAACTTTTGCACCCTGGTACTTTTAAATTCCCCGACTTTCCCTGACCCTCTGATTATCCCTGACTTCCCCTGACCGTAGAAACCATGCACAAATATACAAATATGCTGCACAATTTCAAATGGACATAAAATTTGTAATGTTCTACTAGTTTCAAAAAAAGATTATGCACACGGATAGTGGAAAAATCCCCATAGCTCCCAGTCGAGAGGGGGACCTCACATCTGCTCAGTGGCCTCATATCATATATGAAAAAATTCTAGTTTTTTTTTTATTTTCAGAATGTAAAATAAGAAAACATGTTGTATAAAATTTACCCTAAGATGGACAAATTTATTACTTTTGACGTGCTGCATCCTATTAAACTTTATTTTTTGCAAAGAAAACCCAAACTGTATCTGATTTCTTACATTTCTAAATTTTAGAAAAGTGAGCAAATTTGTGACTTCTATTGAATGCCCAAAAGCCATAGGTGTTTCAAGTACAGGGGGCTTTGCCCACCAGACCCCCTGACCACAGGCTCTGCCATTGGATCCTGCTGGGGGCTCTGCTCCAGACCCCCATTATAGGTTTGCACTACCATGCTCACCATGGGGCCTACCAGTTGTATTTGGAATGGCGGGGCTCTAACTCTACGAGGGTCGTTCAACAAATTCCAAGACTGTTCTTCTCATTAAGCCCACAGTGATCATTGAGAACCAAAACTACTATGAAGTTGTATGGGAACTACTGTACATCACTTACCATGGTTTCATAATATGATGTCACGCTGTGACATCATTATTATTAAGATATAAATGATAGGCATTGATTTTTGTCTGACTGATTATGACCAGCAATTTGCAGCAATCGACCAGGTTTGCTACAGAAAGGTGTCATTCTTCAACATGACAATGCAACACTACACAATAGGCCTGTTAGGCAGCTGAGAAAATTAAACAGATGGGCTGGTGGGCTGGGAATTGCTACAACATTTGCTATACAGTCCAGATTTACCTCCAAGTGATTTTTTATTTCTTCGGACCATACAACGAATCACTTGGAGACATTAAGTTCAAGAACAATGAAGATGTTCTACAGCATGCATCCGGAAATTTCAACACGGTGCCAAAAAAACTTAATGCTACGGGTTCCAGACGACTTATAGAACAATAGGGAACACTGTAGCGAACTGCAGGGACAATATGTTGGAAACTAACATAACTGTCAGAATTATGCGATTTACTGTCGTTGTATAAGGATGTCAATCCTGATATTCATTGAACAACCCTCGTATAGCGCCAGCACTGATTATACCATACCTGTTATCAGACTGCACCATGCTGTCAGATGTTAGAGATGACAATGTTTGCTGGTTAACGTTATCCGCAGACAAGTGAACATTCCAGAAAACAAAGACTAATATAACAGCACATAACAATAGTCCCAGTTGGCAGAAAGGATGTTTACATTTTGATTCCCACATTTTCCAGTCGTCAATGAATATTATCTCAATTCAACTACAAACAACAGCTTCACTTGTTAATAAAAAAAAACTTCATGAACTAAAGACAGCAGGTTAATGTAAATTAAAATTTAAGAGGCAATTCTGCTACAGTTTTAAGAATATAAACCCAACTTGCAATTGATTAGCAACGTACACAACATTACTCCAATTCATTACCGTATTTGTTCTTTTGACTTACACTCATAATTGACTATGTACAGTATCTAGTTTTGTGTTGGGAATGTTAATTTATGAACAAGACATCATAGAAAGCTTATCAGCAGGTCATTTTTTAAACAAATCACCCACTGTTGCAAAATGATGAAAGATAAAGGGATACATCTGATCTGTGTGGTGAATAAAGAACTGGTGTGCAAATCTACAAAAGTTAGGTTCTGGGATAAGATTAAAGGCATTTCCTTAATGCAAACCAACCCCAGATTTTCTATCGCTATTCACTGCAAATCTGCCTTGCCCTGCCCTGCAAATTGTACCATCCCCTGGAAAAATGACAAAATGTCCATGATAGGGATTGAAACCAGAGTTTTCAAAAACCTAGGGGGCGGGAAAACAGGGACATTTTGCCAAACCCAGAACTCGGGTTTGGGCAGTCCGCAAAAGCTGTGGGTTTTGGGTTTGCATTTTTGCACAACAATGCTATGTCTGATGGAGTAATATACCATATTAGATAACAGCAAACATGTTTTTGATTAGTTATCCATAACATCCAGCTCTTTTCCAGCCCCTGCGTGTGGCACAAGTTTTTACTGCAATCTTTAAAACCTGTTGTACAGTATATCTCTCTCGCCTGCTGAGCGGGCCTTTTTCTGTGGCGGGAACTTTGTGTATAAGAATCTGCTCTCACCTTAGAGACGATGTGTTCATTTTATCGTAGATGCTAGAGGCAATGAGGCTACAATGTTCGTAAAGCCATGGCTACATACACCAATTTCCTCGTCCAGGCCTGTCGTGAGGGGGGAAGATGGGGAAGTTTTCCCCAAGCCTGCAATGTTTGGGGGCCCCACCATCACTCAAAAATATAAATCACACCAGAATGCACCATTTTAATGAGCAAAATTCAAAAATTTTCTTACCAGAAGGGCCCCGCACGAATGTTTTCCCTGGGCACTACTGTGGCTCTCAACGTCCCTGTTCTCATCCGATGTACGTGCTGTCAGATGACGCGTCCGACTTCCTCATCTGAGGTTCTGATGGGCATATTTTGGCTGACAGGCAAAAACCTTGTTTGAGGAAATCGGTGTGTGTAGCCTAGGCCTACCTATTTGACTGAGTTGATTTAAAGTTGATATAGGCCTATAGCTAGGAGTCTAAGTAAGCGCACTAAGTTTGCTTTAATGAGTGCTCTTAGTTATTAAAGATTGCTTTTCTTTGTAATTAAACACTGTTGTTTTGCTATTATTTTACGATGTAGTGAGCATATGTTCGTCTACTATTTATCCCAACAACGTATCAGCTATAGATGGTAAAGGTCCTTTCCAGTTTTACTTATATATGGTCTTCATCTTGCCAAACCTGAACCCGACCCGAAACTCGGATTTGGTCGCTTTCCAAACCCAAAACCTGCGTTTGGCAAATGTCGCCGCACTATGATGCAAAATACACTAATGCGGCGATAAACAACTTATATATAAGTTGTTTTAGGCCTATGTTAAAGAAACTTAGATTCATCACTGACTGTAATAGTGCCCAATGATTATTGCCGCTTTAGCATATTCTGCTGGTTAGCATGCGATATTTGATATGGTAAAAGTGCGCAGTTTGGATAGCGACATTTACCGCTGCATTAGTGTATTACACTCGTTTCATGCAGTGACATTTTTCGCCGCAATAGCACCGTGCTTGGCAAAAAGGCTCCGGGTTTGGAATCCCTGCATAAACCTGCAGACTAAATAAGGTAAAATGTGTTTTGTATTCAGGAACGATCAGTAACATCAATGCAAAGATTTTCGGGAATGGGGAGCACAGACAGTTTGATTTCCAAAAGCAATAGATACAGTTCAAACACGTTACTTGCAACAGAAAATTATGCTTGCTGTGTGCATCTGTACTATTTTTGAAATACTCAAAGCTTCTTGTTTTATGCCACCACTCCACCCTGATCACCTGCTACACCCAGAAACTTTCAACTGATAGTAAAAAACACTGACAGACAGACACTGTTCACATATTGATTTTACATCATGCTGCGAATTAAGTGTGCATGCAATTTAAAACTTTCAGATTCAACTGCCTAGAACACAACATAAAAAGTTTCTATTTACATTTACAAAGATACAAAAATCCATTTTAACATGTTATGTGAACTTACGTCAGGTCTATACATGTTTGTTTATGTTTACGAATCACCTGGCACGCACCTGCACCAAAGACTATATAAATTGCTTCAAAAAATTGGTAATGGGCTGAATTAAATGATAAATCAATTTATTTACCGACCAGCAAGTCTAGACGTCCAATTACAAAACAAAAACCCAGCTGTCGCTAAAAAAGGCCAACCACACGCGGGTGTCGGAAGGTCAGCAAATGATTTTCGTGTCGTGTGAAAAAGTTTATGCGACTTTATATTAGTGCTCAATAGGAACCTTGCTCTATGTCTCAACGTATAGAAATACGGAGAATTGTAGGTTGAAAAAAACATTAAAATTGCGGTCATATGGAGACATGGTTACGATTGACAGTCTAGGAAGTTGTCACCACCCTATCCGTTGGTAAAATGGCTGACCCACTACGACTGACTTACCGCTTAGCCACAATAGCGCATACTGACCTTCAAGGTCATCCAATGTTGATGGTTTTCATATCTGAATTAAAGAGCATATACCACTTCTTATTAGTTAAAGTTAAAGTTAAAAACGAACTTATAAAGCGCCATAAAACTAAACCTGTGTAGAGATACAGAGACGCTGGTTACGTTACAGTTAGGCCTCACCACTGTTTTCAAAAGCAACAGTAAACAGATGTGTCTTGACTCTTGAGTCGACGACGGAATGCAGGCAAACTGTTTGCTTCAATGACTGAAGTTGGAAGATTGTTCCAGATAGCTGGTACGGCTGAACTAAAAGCACGGCTGCCGTATGCAGTTCGGGTGCGTGGTGCTTGGAGTAGAGGACGAGTTGATGAGCGCAATGTGATAATTTCATCGATGAACCAGGCTGTTGACTGGAGATCAGCTGATGAAGGTATTCAGATTGTGAAGTAGACTGATTAATAGCAACCTAGTCCACATCTGTCACTGTTTCCGAGATACGGCCACTTATAGCTTGATCGAAACTTTCAATTTTACAGCCATTTATCACTTTCAAGCTTCAACTAAAAATTGCGGCAAGCCGCTGCAGGTGAAAAAATGGTTATTATTGACAGCCTATAGAAAGTCGCCACCGCCCTATCCAACAGTACCATCACTGACCCCCTACGATACCATTCAGCCACAATACATTTCGTTACAAACGGACGGATATTCATAACATAAGCACGACCATCAGTAGGGGCTACGGTCAGTTAGAAATGTTGCATGTCGGCATGCCAATGTTATATGTTCAGTCCAGTACTCCAGTTACAACGCATCACAGGCGGTGACAGCATATGACACAACATAAGAACATATGTGTCATTTTCTCAAAGTTTATGACGTCCAGCGACCTTGGTCTTTGATCTTTTGAACACAAGATTAACCTACCAGTTATCCCTGACCCACAAATTTTGGCTTTCTACGTCTTTGTTTCCGAATGAACAGGGATGTGGTCTCGGTCGAAACGTCTCGGTCTCGAGACAATCTCGTCTCGGACAAAATCCTCAACGTCTTGATCTCGGACCGATGCGTCTCGGGTCTCATCTCGGTCTCGGAGCAATATGTCTCGGTCTCGGTCCAGTAGGTCTCATCTCGGGTCTCGGGCCATTGCGTCTCGTCGAGACGCTGGTCGAGACGTTTTGTGCAGGCGTGCGCGGAGCATACTGTATATATAGCTGCAGTTAGAGCGAAACTAACCAGCATGACATTTGTGACTTAGACAATATTCGTTTACAGTGTTTTTATTCTTTCATCTACTAATTTATCATAAAGCAGAATTATTTCATGTCGGTCTTTTTTCGTCATAAAATGACCTAAGTTTAGTCGCAATAAAGATAAAGTGTATGATGTCAGAATGAATACTATCAGCCAAATGTAGACGACGTATAAAGCTATAATCACCTGTAGTTTACTAACTTCAGTTCTTTGCGAAGTGCGATAAACATAATGACTCGTGTCTACGGCACTGCAGTTGCAATTCTTTATGGTGCAAGCCGTTAATTATTCAGTGATAATTGTCAAAATAAAGTGCAAAACCCACAATATCACAAACAGAAAGCGCTTACCATGGTGTGAATTAATTAATCCGTATAATTTATTTTTCATTGTCAATATGTTTCACCATACGTCACGGGAAACGTCTCGGCCAGCGTCTCGGAAGCTGCAACGTCTCGTCTCGGTCTCGTCTCGGATTTTAAACGTCTCGTCTCGGACAAAATTTTGAACGTCACGGTCTCGTCTTGGCTCAGATAGTCTCGTGCA
>Ga0209367_1012006_pt1 | contig 11402 bp, 9 predicted proteins | sample WorMetLIZISLAND2_FD_187412 | JGI IMG/M metagenome (GOLD analysis project Ga0209367, IMG submission 187412) | Marine gutless worms symbiont microbial communities from Max Planck institute for Marine Microbiology, Germany - Olavius geniculatus... ... | reverse complement strand
CCTGTGTTGAGTGTTGTTCAGTATCGTGTTTATTTATTTAAGGGATACTTGCCAATCGTCCACAGACTATGGACTGGCTAGCTAGGTGTTAGTATGCATGTGTAATCTTCTCGGGCATTATGACACGCGGCACCGACACACGCCCACGCCCGCACGCAAGCGATCTATAGAAAGCACCTGCGCGCCTTTGTGTCTCGGCTGCCAGCTGTCAACGAGCTCAGCACAGCATTGATGTCGGCTGCAGCGAATGCGCTGTCGGTGCGCAGTGTGCGATGTCAGAAACACGACAGCAATAGACTAATTGTGCGTCTTTGCTCGGCTGATTAGAGAAGTACAACCGGTGCAGAAAGACGCTACTGGTTTGACACCATGTTCTTTGCACGCCACAAACAATTCGTTTCTCTTCTTCTTGTTTTGCCAGTCAGATTATAGCAAATATGTTACAAGTAGAGTTGCGATCACCTGTAACGGAAGCCTTTGCAAAATTACCACCCGTAATTGTCGGTTTGTAATTCCAGATGTATCTCAAACGCAATGTTTGTTAAGTGGATAGTATATAGTGTCAATCCAGCGTGTTTTGTTCGATTCTTGATGCCGTAATATCGAGGTGACTGGTGATCCATGTTTCATGCCCACGTAACTCGGATGCTATAGAGAAATGGAACACGTCGGATTGGGCAAATGGTGCCAGGCAATTGAAATCCACGTGGGATAACGAACGGCATTTTATCGTGAGCTTGCAACAAACAGCGGCCAATTTATTTTCCCGTCGTCGTCGCTGATCTAAGTTCTGTATTTCGAACAGCGACTGCGGCGCCGTTGTATGACAACTGTTTCTGTGGACGACGTGCAGCTCTGTCCGCATGCAGAAAACTGTACATCTACGCGGCCAGCATCATCATCAGAGTCTGCCAGTGCCATGTGCCGCGAAGTCGAGTCTGATAGAGTCAGCCAAGCTGCACGGTCTGTCTGGCTGCACATCGTTCTCCGAGCAGTAGTCCAGTTCCCATTAATATTCAGTGCAGGCAGTCAGCGCCTTCTGCTCTGCTGTGCACACGCCACTTCGCTCCAGCTCGCCAGTAATCAATTCGACGCGGCCGGGGCAGCTGCACGCGTACGTGATGGTTTCTGCTACCGCTATCAGTCGTCACTCCCAACATAACTGGATAACCAACCGGCTGCAGAGTTCAATAGTGCCGTATTATTATGCGGCTCTTAGATTGGAAAGTCCCTTCCTCTTGCATTGCATTACGTCTCTTGAAGTTCAAGAACAGAAACTAACAGTATCATTTTGAAAGTCAAACATTACGATGATAAAATCAGTACAAATACAACTCTTCTACTCAAACTTCTGACGATTCTGTTTAGTTTTCATTTTTGTTACACATGAAAGCGTTGCTTTGCCTATTTTTCAGCTACCAGCAAGTGTCATATCCTGCATATGCCCATGGAGCCCGTCGTCACTTTTGATAGACGATGACCAGTTAAAAGCAAAAACTCACATCTAATTTTTTCTGGTGTGCAGTGTGGTAATCAGTATTTCTTTGTGCACTTTTGTTTGTCTTAGTTTCGGATCATTACTCTGTAAGTTTAAATGAACAGTTTTGAGTGTCATTTTGGCCTTTCTGACCCAAAGGACACAGCGTTTTGAAAGTTTTATATGTACGTATCTACCACGTGTTGGGCCACGGACTGGTGACTAAAAAGTCCCCGGTTCCAATCTCGCCCGGTGCACTCTCAGGTAACGACCTTAAGCAAGTTGTTCACACACACATGTGCCTCTGTCACCAAGCAGTATAATTTAGTACCGGTCGAAGGGCGGTGACGCTCTCTGGCTGGGAAGGTAACCGCGGGCCTGGTGGAAAGTAATGGCAGTCTACCACCGGGTTTACGACTACGTCATCTGCGGGCTGACTGCCTAGAGACCGGGATCAGCTCCGGCCCCTACGCTCGTTATTGAGTATGGGATACCTTTATCTTACCTTGACATAAATAGATGCTTGTTGTGTGAAACATTGTCAGGGCGCATCATCGAGTCTGGTGGTAAAGTTTGCGGACACGGACAGCGAGCGACAATTGCGCCGCGTCCAGCACATTGCAGCCGCGTCGCCAGCAAGTAATATCACTCCGGCACCAATCGCCTTCGCACCGATGCCGAGTCCGTTCACTGCAGGCGCATTCGTTCCGCTACCGTACGGGTCTCAGTTCTCACCGGTACAACCGCTTCGCTCATTCTTGATCAGTTGTCTGGATTTTAATGATTTTTGCAGTTTGTGATGTGTTGGTCATTAAATGCCGCCGTTAACGTTGCTTTTATGACGACATGAAGCAGCGGCGTAGACAAGAGAGGCTCAGGAGTTTCAGGAGTCTCTCCTATCCATACGTTAGGCATACGTTTAAACTGTACTAAATTTGCCAATTTTGTCAGTTTATTTTCAGAAAATGCTTAAAATTGTTGCCACCAGATCTAATCTTTTATACCTAAAATTTACCAAATTGGACTTTGGTACCCCGCTGGGGGAGTTCACAGCGCTCCTCAACCCCTAACTGAATTTTAGGGGGACCTATTTGTAAGAAAAGAGAGAGGAGGAAAAGGGAAAACAAAAGGGAAGAGAGAAAAGGGTAACAGGGAGAGAAAAGGGAAAAGGGACGAAAGGGAGAAGCGGAGGGGAGATGAAGAGAGACGAGGCCTCTCCCAATTAAAATTTCTGGCTATGCCACTGCCAAGAATTACTCATTGCATTTAGTTACAGAGGGATGGCCAGGACATACAGGGTGCGGCAAAAAAGTAGCCCTCTAAAGTTTTTCGCTGGTTTCTCAGCAACCGTTTGAAGTTTTAATTTGAAATTTTATAGTTTTATTTAACGAAACTTTTTTTAACTGCCAAGTTAAATATAGAAGGCATTCTGACATTTGATCATTAGATAACTGTGTTGTTTCAACATGTTATTGCATTGGTGTAGTAGCTTGGACATTTTTAATGATAAAAAGTCGGTAGGCGGTCATGTTAAAAAATCTGTAACTGTCGTTTTTAACAGAACTACATTTTACTTAGCATTTAGATGCAGAAGGTTTCATTAAGTAACACTGTAAAATTTCACGTTAAAATCGCAAACAGTTGCTGAGAAAACAGCAAAAAACTTTTAGGGGGCTACTTTTTTTGGCTGCACCCTGTAGAAATCAGAAGGGTAGGCCTATACTAATTGATGCTACGGGGTTGAACTGAGAAAAAAAATTGCGACACTTATAAGGTCCAGCTGTCACATGATTCGAAGTGCGTTCGTTGTAACAGAGAACACATTACATGAAATACAAAACAAGAAGTCCAGCTGTTGCTGGGAAAGACGCGCTACGGCCTACACAGTTTTTGTTGCAGTACTGACCTTTATGCTCATCCAAGGTCGATGATTTTCATCTCGTCTGAAAGGGCGTATGCCACTTTCTGTTGTGATTAATATTAATTTTGGCCTTATATCTCACCGTTTCCAAGATGTGGCCATTGGCCAATTTTCCGCTGAAAAAAGCACATTTTTACCCTCTCTATTTAACCCGAAGTTTGAAAATGTTCCCTTTGCATTGTATTTTCCAAATTTTGTAGGCAGAGAGCCTCGACAAAGGGCTAATTATTCGTGCAAAAGTTTTTTTTCTTAAGATTTACCCATTAGCCAGGGTACATCCGTGACATACAGACGGACGGACAGATACACAACCCGTGCCATGGACGCGCCATACAACATAGCTGTAGCAGGTCAGTAAGCAGATACTCGCAATGTTAAAATCAAAAATTAAATCATACTAGTGCTAAAACAAAACCGAGAATGCGTTGTCTAACTAGAAGGCGCTCGAAAGAGTGCATATCTCCGCCAAGCGAAGTAATTTAAACATTACAACAACAACTACTACTAGTACTACTACTACATTGTGACCATGCGCCTATCTGGCACCGTAGTGGAGATATGGCGCCTCAAAGACATGTACACAGACCGTGAGACGGACACACACACACGGACCGAACGACCAATCTCATAATCTCCTCCAATGTTCACTCCATTCACTTGGCGGCGATAACGAGTACAGCACCGGTTTGTTGATAATGTAGCGTGTTAGCTGATGATAGCCGGTGTTGTGATGCGGCGATGACTTGTAGCTGGTTCAGCAGCAGGCGTTGATGGCGTCGATGTGTCCCGGCGGCAATGCTCTGTTCAACCCTACAGCAGCAGCGCCTGCGGGTGCACCGATGCAAGGCGTCACGGCAGCTACTCAGAATGCTACGCCACCGCACGTTGCTGCTACCGCTCCCCCCGCATTCTCTTCACCAATCATCACCGCACCCAGCTCAGGTAGGCCTGACGTCATCGTGTCCTCTATTTTCCGGTCCTCCATTTTCAGCCCACCCGCCATCGTCATCCAGTGGCCTAGCCAGAAATGTGAACTGCGGAGAGCGGGCCTCGCATCACTTCCCCTTTCCTTCCCTCCCGCATTCCGTCTCTCCCCTTTTTTCCCTCTCTTTTCTCCCTTCCTTACCGTTTTCCCCTTCTTTTTACTTTTTTCTCGCTTCCTCTCCTCCACCTTTCCTTAGAAGAAGGATCTCTAAAATCTAGCTAGTAAATTTATGGGAAAATCAAAATTTTAAGCACTCATCATCGATTCCGTTGGAAATTTGCAGCTGTCGGTCAACAAAACTACAACTTCCTGTCCTACCTACAAGACGACACTGAGTGGAACTTGCTGTCGAGACATCTGCGTCATCCTGTTTACGACATCGTTGCATTTGGACGATTACTTGAAACATGTCTTCTTGTTTGAGCAGTAATAAGCAGAACATTATTTAGGGTCTTTTCTGGCATTGTTGTGCTGTATAGATTTTCGTTTTACTTAGTTATTTACTTAGATCGTATACTAAGTGTAACAGACAGACGGCTGTTAATTGAACAGTGCACAAAACAATAAATCCGGCTATCGTTGTTACATCTAGTTACTTTTAAACTCCTGTTGTGCAAGGTATTGTTTTGAGTTCACCTAAGAAACTAGATATGAATTGAAGACAAATAGGTGAAGACAACGTAGGATAGCGGTGGTGGTAGTGTTTTTTCGTAGTGCGCAGGTTTTACTTCTGTTCTCAATATATATCTTAGCCTAAACTTTGAAACTATCTGACGTGAATAAGTTGCGATGACGTGTGTGACGACGAAGGAGTGAACGGGGTGATGGCTGCACCGTCAAGTGGAGGTACGTTGACAGCGGCTTATCCTGTCCAGCCGACCACGCATCTCACCACGCATCAACTGCAGCAACCGGAACACACGTCCAACATTGCTCCTCAGTTCACCGGTACGCTAACTAATTGTCCAGCTCTCACTCAGTGTCGTAGCCAAGCCAGAAATGTGAACTGGGGCCTCGTTTCCCTTCTTCTCCTTCAGCTCCTATTTTCTGATTTTCTTTTTCCTCTCCTTCTTTTCCTTTTTCTCCCGTTTGTCTTCCCCTTTCCCTTCCATTACAAGTAGGGCCCCCTAAATTTCAGGTAGGAGATCTAAGGGAGCGCTGTGAGCTCCCTGACTGAGGTCTGCCGAAATCGAATTTGGTGCAAGTTGTAGCCTTAAATGTGATATCTGATGGCAAAAATTTTAATTATTTTCTGAATTTGTAATATCTATTTTAACAAGAGTCTGGGAACCTAAACACCTTGCCCCGTCAGCTCTTCTTTACGCCACTGTTCTGTTACGCCGTTTTATACCGACTTTTTAACACACAGAGACACAGTTTGTCTCCGAAAAATCGATTTCCAACAACATTGATACAACACAGCTATTTCAACATCGATTCGTGTAGTTTTCAATCACGAGTATCTCGAGTTGGCAGATTTTGTTCTCGTGTGTATGCTAATTTACGATCACGGGATCTTGAAAGATGTTCGGCGTGGAAGAACTTTAAAGCAAACTGCAGAACTATCTTTGGCGAAAGGGTGCAATGTCATTAGCTCGCTGGATCTTGTCTTCAGTCCGTTTTCAGAGCTAATTTGTACAAACGATACGGATAATTTGTTATGTGCCACTGTTGACGTGAATTCAATTTCAAACAACTCATTGCTACATTATTTCGACGTGAAAAATTTTCGCTGTAACGTGAAAACGTCTTCTGCAATTTTTAGAACACTGCCATTATTTTTCGCCTAGTTTGCTTATTTTTCTGTTTTTTTTTATTGTACGTAGTCTAGCGTTGTTTGTCCTAGTGGCAGTGACCACGTTAACGCGAGGCTTCAAATTCGATTAGCGAGAAATATGAGCATTACAGAGCTGCCGATCTTCCCGACTTCTTGTCGCCAGCGTCTGTAGTCAATGAACAAGTAATAATATTATGTCCGCTAATACAATGGACTCTGAGGTCCACGTAACAAGACATGTGAGAGACGCTGATAACATTTTAGCGATAAAGTCGTTTTGTCAGATTACTGACTGCTTTTATCTGCAGTCGCAATTTACGGTAATGCAGTGTAACATTATTGCTATCGATAGGCGCATGGAAGCGCAAAAATAAGTACAAAAATATACAGTACGCTTAAAACACAATACGTAAAATACAGAAACTTCTAAAACCGAAAAACGGACGATGCGCCTTCTGACATTGCATTACAACGCCTAACATAGACCTAACGGTTTATACAAAGTTGTATTTTTTTATGATAATAAGTTAAGTTGTTATTTGTTTAGTGTTTGCGTTATGTCTGACTGTCTGTTCGTCCGTAGGTCACACGGTCATTAACGGTGATCAGATTTATCCCGCAGTGCAGCCATACGCAAACTTCGGTCAGTAGGCCTACAAGATGCTTTCGTACATTACATTTGTCGCTTTTTTCGTGTTGATTCTATTTAATGAATCAACGACTTCGTTTATGTTAGTCAGCTGCAAATGTCAAGCACTAACCATTCTGTTTTTTTCTTTATTTTTTCCGTTTGTACTGAAGCTGTTTAGGACTATAACGATTATTTTTTAATTATCGTGCTAATTTCGTTAATCTGTCAAACGACAGAATGCCGTTTTTGCCAATTAGCCTACAAGGTGGCCCAAAAAAGTAAGCTGTTGCATTTTGTCCATATCTTTGCTAAATATTGTCCAATGTTTACAGTTTTTTTACGGGTAGACTCTGTAAGAAATTTGCTACTCAGTGGCATGCACACCACACTTACTATGTCGCTACACTACGTTGTAAAACATAAATATAAAAAACTAGCAATATTTATAGATGGGCAGCAGGTATAATGATAATTTTTTAAGTATTTAAGTAAAATGTTAAATATGAACTATAGTAAGTGCCAAAAATTTTTACATATAGCTACAAAGTAAGTTTTCATCTTTAAACAAAATAGTGCACAGCTTGTAAGGCCGGACGATCGAAATACAGTGCTCATGCAGTTAATTGAGCAAAATTGCAGCCGCCAACCAGCATTAATTTACGTTGAAAGTTTATGCAAAAAAACGGTTTAAATTATTTGAAAAGATGTCCTCCATGGTTCTTTCCACTAACTATAACTCATATTCAACATTTCAGTTAAATATTAAAAAAAAATTGACCATTAGACCTTTTGCCGATCTGTAAAAATTGTTGGTTTTAGGATATTTATGTTTTACAAGGTAAAGTAGCAATACAACAGGTATGGTGTGCATGCCACCGAGTAGCAAATTTCTATAAAGTCGCTCAGCCCTATTTCTAATTCTAACCATGACCTCTGACCTTTTGCACTGAAAATTGGCCCACCGATTACTTCTTCACCGGGGAACATTTAAACCGATTTTGGTTATTCACGCTTTTTGTTTTAAAGTTAGAAGCACGTAAGGGACGAACAGCCGGACGGACGGACGGGCAAAGGCAATAATGCGGCCTATTAGGATGCCCGCATAATAAGGGCGTCTGTGAATTTACTGGAGATGCGTAAATCAATTAATGAAGGGGGGCGCTGAAAATGACGGACATGAAAATGCAAGACATGTTTCATGTGGCTGAATATATAGGCTTAGATTGAGTACACTTCGATGTAGATGTTGATGTTTTCGTAATATTTTATGCATTTTTATATATTATACATAATGCAGACTATACAACTTATATTGCTGTTGCGCTTTGTGTTTTGCCATTGTTTCGAAAAGAATAGCACACTGCATTGTTATGTAATCTATTTTCAAACGATATATATCTGGTCCTTTAATTTCATGTCCGGCATTTTTAGTCAACCCGAATGAAGCAATCAATCGTGTTATGCTATGTTGCAGTCCCTGTCCAGCTGGTCGACATGTGTCAGCTAGATCTTGCTAGCAACTGGACTACCACGTCTGATCCGGACCACTCTTCCAATGTCCTCTCGAAAGAAGCCAAGGTGCTTGGTAAGCATGCACCTACATGTGCACTGCCAAATCCCCACTTGTTTCGATTTTGTCGTGGATTAATGACGCGCTACAACTGTGTTGTAGACGTTTAAGGCACGATATGTCGTCCGTCCGTCCGTCTGTTGCTATCGGATGTATTGTGGCTAAACGGTGCGGGATAGGGCCAAGGTTGCTATTAATCACTAATAGGAAATCGCATAAACCCTTTCAGATGAGAGGAAAAACATCGACCTTGGATGACCTTGAAGGTCAGTACTGCAACAGGAACTGTATAGGCTGTAGCGCGTCTTTCTTAGCGACAGCTGGGCTTTTTGGTTTTATAGCATGCCGTGCAACAAATCTGCAACAAGTTGTGCAATTCCACTAATTATCATAAGTCTGCTAAAGGCCTACAATAGATTCGCAATAGGCCTATTTTGACAATGTCAACATGTTATACTGTATGATGTACGACTTCTTGGGCAATAAGTCCACATCAACGAATCGTTATAGTGGAGTTTGAGCCGTAAGCAGTCTCTTCGAATATTTAGCTTTTACTATCTTGTTTATTCTGAACAACGGTCGGTAGTCTACGTTAGGGCGTTGTATTAGGCTTATTTTTATTATTTTACTGCAACATCTTGTGAATGTTTATTGAAAGCCATAGCTACAGTATGGCGCTGATGTAATAACTTGAAATAATTCTGATTTACGAGGGTTCATTTACTATTAAGCTTGCTTTGATTAGTGCTATGTGCACCGTTTACAGAGTGGGATTTCTTTCAGCAGTTGGACTTTAGGAATCAGCCTGATATTGTACAAGACGTTTCACCTACGCATAGGCGTTTTGAGCTAAAATTATGGTCCACAAACAACTTAGTCATTAGGCATCTTTTTGCTGTAAATTTGGTAGATTTTTCTTATGTCTTTTGCTATGTGCTTAGATGCGTGTGTCATCTTTTTGTATAATCTGTCATTTTGTCTGTGGTTTCTTTATACCGTTTTTTCTGCGGTGATTAAGGATTTATATATTATTATTATTATTATGGAATCGATGGGTGTGGTTGTTTTCAGCGGCGTATCCAGCAGCGTTCGGACAGTTTCACCAGGTGCTAACGCAACACGCTCTCTCCTCATCCACCACTGCCGCCCAGAGAGAAGGTACACTGCTTTCGTACACTTGTAGTATCGGTAACCTGATATAAGGATAATAAACTTCTAGCGCATCTCATCTTTCGCTTTGCATATGGTGCTGTACACATTTTGTTTCTTATTGCGTGATGGCGCAAAATTCAAGTTTTCAACCAACGGGAATACACTCAGTTGCAAAATACAGGGTGGGCTAAAAAAACCGGACCTGTTTGAGCGTTGATAACTCAGCGACGGTTACCCGTAGAAAAGCGTGTGATATGTCAAATGTTTTGACACCGATATTTCTGACACAACTAACGATCATACGACTGTCCAATTTTCCACCACACCCATTGTCTGCTTCGAAAACGAAACCAACAAAATATTGCATTTTAATCCTATTTTGTTTGTTCGGGTTTTCCCAGGTAATGCAAAAGCAGACATTTGGTAAGGTGGGAACTAGAGCAGTCATTTGATGGCAAGTAGTGTCAAAATTGTTTGCACCAAAAATTGTTTAAATCTGTTATTAATTTTTAAAGTCACAATCGTTAATGTTAAGGATGCTTTTTGTCGTATATTTCTGTTCATTTCAACTCATATTTCGTTGGTTTTGTTTTTCTCGGGTAGTGCAAAAGCAGACATTGGGTGAGGTACATTATTGAACTGTCATTTGATGGCCAGTTGTATTTGAAATAATTGTACCAAAAATTACTAAAATTGGTTTTCCCTCCTTCAAGTGACAAACGATAATGTTCTGGATGTTTTTTCCGGACACGGTGTATAGTCTAAATATGCTAGCTTCAGACGTTATACGTACCCTAATGTGGGTGTTTTCTAATAATGTGGCTGTGTGCTATCGTGTTGGAGTTAAAGACGGTGTTGACCAGCTATCTTCGTAATAGCTGAGTTTTTTTCCGTGTCTTTGAATGGACTGATAGGTGAAAACCGTAACTTAATAAGTCATGCAAATTCGTCAAAATACGATTTTTTTGTTTTTTGTTGTTGACGTTTCGGCAACCGCTGCTGCCTTCTTTGGAACGACTTTCCGCCAGTGTCCGCCGCAGTGACACCTGGCGGACAATCGTTCCGAAGAAGGCAGCAGCGATTGCCGAAACATCAACAATAAAATATGAAGTATTAGTATTAGTATTAGTATCAATTCACGTAACTTATTGAGTTTTTTCTTGTTATCTCATCTCGCGTCGCCGTCACTAATGTGTATCTAACTCTAAGCGATGCTGTTTAGTCAGTTTACTTACTTATTTAATACTGCGTTTGTCCCTCCTCATCATGTCTGAGGATCGGAGGTTGCTACACGGACACCGGGGATTCCCACACACATCCGTCACTTGCACGTAGAACGCAATCTGCTGCAAAGTGTAGCCTATTCCTTAATACTTAGCGGAGATGTAGTATGTACATTTTGATTTTGTTGATTACTCGACGGATCTGGGAGGCTGCCGACTGTTGTCGTTTATCTCACTGGAAGCCAGCAATCGCCTTAAACATTGCGTGAAAGCCTCCAGACGAGTCTCACAGGACTCAGAAAGCTCTCTACGCATCGACCACAAAACCGCACCGACCTATGTGTCAATAATGCAAAAAAACTGTTCAGTTTATATACAGTGTAAGGGTGACATCGTGGTTGTAGATATAAAACAGCGCAAATCACAATTTACAAATTCAGACTTTACCATTACACAGTCAGCAAAGTTCTTCTGACATTGTGTAATGGTGATGTTTGAATTTTTGGAATTGTGATTTGTGCTGTTTTATATCTACAACCACGATGTCACCCTTACACTGTATATAAACTGAACAGTTTTTTACATAAATATTTGCAGTTTTATTGCCGTTGGAAGTAATCTGGATTAGTTAATTATAGCAATGTTAGAAAATGTAGAAATGTTTTT
>Ga0209367_1012005_pt1 | contig 11403 bp, 6 predicted proteins | sample WorMetLIZISLAND2_FD_187412 | JGI IMG/M metagenome (GOLD analysis project Ga0209367, IMG submission 187412) | Marine gutless worms symbiont microbial communities from Max Planck institute for Marine Microbiology, Germany - Olavius geniculatus... ... | reverse complement strand
GTGTGGGACAACCCTGCAGGAGTTAAGCCACGCTGCCCTAGATAGGCAGCGGTGGGCAGCGATAGTAAGAATGGCGTCAGACACCAACGGGCATTGAGCCCACGGTTGTCGATGATGATGATGATGATGACATATGCTACCAATACTTTACAGAACGCACCTAGGATCGATTATTCCAGCAACCATGAGAAATACTTTCTTCCACGACGAACTGGCCACTTTGCCGATCATGCAGTACATGACTCGGAATTTGTCGCTGACGAGCATTGTCGCTGGAATTCTCGGCCATTCTTGGCTGGACAAACTACGTCGCTTACACTCCGTAGCCACCAACTTTCTTCTTGCCTCGACCAACACCGCTGAAGAAGATTCGTTCCATACAAGGCGCTCTGTCTGCATAGAACATTTTTATTTATTCCATCGACACAGCAGTTTAAAATACACGGGCGAATATGCTACGTATTACTGCGTTCTTTGAGTCAAGAAAGTTTAAACTAGTACAAGTTATAACTGCCCATTTTAACGTTTGTAGTAACGATCCAAAACTCACAAGTTGATATAGTTGCGATGTCCCAATAAATATGCAAACATGGATATCATGTTTTGGAATACGTGCTTGGTACCGTAAACTTGCTACTAACTTGAACTAATAATTGAACGATAAAAGTGAACCTGATTCGGCCACGTTTGTTTTGTTCCTTTATTTTCTGTTCTGTTAAAATTGTCCGCCTTGTCCGCCCTGTTATCTGTGACGTCGTCGACGACGGCGCTGTCTTGTGGCGCTGTAGCATCTCTGAGGTGGCCTGCATTTTTCATCGTCTCTAGCTGCTGAGGTTGACGAGCAGTGTGTGAGTTAAACGCTGACAGTTGTTCTATCGTGGTGGTGGTGGATCGTCTCTGTGACCAAAGTATGACAATCTGCAGCGATACAACTAACCCTGTAGACGTTGTGAGGCCGCATTTCACCATCGACCTCCAGCGCATCTTACCTGCCCACATGCACGCAGAGCCGCCGCCATCATGCAGTATTATAGCTTTATCACAATCAACATCACGTTCGTGTGGATGTTAATGACAGTCGTCAAAAACATAAAATTATTATATTCGTTTGACAGCTTAATATATCATTACTGCCATATTTGCACAGTAACTATCGTCGGCATAAATTAATATTCATGCGTTTTCTGTTTAATTATAGCAGCTGATGCAATTTAGGGTTTGGGTTATGATTTTATTAATAACGTCACGAAACGGTTCATTGCTTGCAGTATCATTGACAGTCTGCATAACAGTCAGAGCAGAAATGTCCAGCACGCACTCTATGGGGAATAGAAAATAGTTGCGTTTAGACGCTGTCAGTATAAAGAAGTCTCACAACGCACTACAAAAAATTTGAGCTAATGCTCACGAGACGCGCGAAAGCCTATAGCAGTTTCTGTTCGCAAACTGTCAGTCTATCTTCAGCCATTTCGTCGCGACTTTTACGGGGGTACCGCAATTTGATGCCCTCGTGCGCAGGTTTCCTTGAAACCTAGAAAATCGAGACTTGGACCGTCGAAATCTGCGTTCAATACTGAGAATTTCATACGCAGCTTGTCCATGTCTATCTCAATTGGTTTCGGCGCAATTCGCTCTTGAAATGTGTCTTGCAGACTGAAATCGCTAAAAAAATCCATAAAAAATCCTAGCGTTCAAGGTCATTTAGGGTCATTGAATTCGGTGGCAATCGAGAGCCAGTGCACGACTTTCTATTAGTGATTAATAGTAACCTAGCCCCTATCTCGCACCGTTATTGAGAGAGATACCGCGACATATTGGCTAAAATCGGAAATTTTTTCCACCCTCCCCCTCTTATTTAGCGCCCTCGTTTAGGGTAACCCCTTTCGAATTTATGAAAAAGCTTTACGGTTCCTGAAACCTAGAGTCTTCCAGGCAGCCGACGGTGAAAATTTGGTGATCCTAGCTAGCACCGTTTTTGACTGATCCACCCATGTGACTGACGGACGGACGGACGGACTGACAAACAGAGAGACAGACATACAGAATTGCGATGGCTAAAACGCGCTAAAAGCAGTAGCTGCTTTCGTGCGTAAAAAACGTAGATAGCAGTTTGCTGATAATGACTAAGCCCTAACTGTAGACAATGAAGCAGTCTAAAGAAGTGCTTTTTTACTTTAATGTGCATGCAAATGAGCTGTTTATTTGAGCTGAAAACAATATTGTACAGTGCTGTCATACGTGGCAGCTTAGTGTTTGGTTCTGTTTATTTATCGTCGGGTAAATATAAAAACAAGGTAACAACGAAACTGATTGAAGCATGCTTAAAATTATGATGTACATACAACGCTTTGTTTTTTCTGCATTGTATAGGGCTCGTGCACAGTAGGGATATGTAAAGCAGGCTACTTTGCTATATTCCGAATGACAAAACTAATATTTTGTCACAACAGTAGGCCTACAGCAGTACTCAGAACATACCCAGAAGGCGTCATTAATAGCATTTTGTGTTAGACACATCTGCATACAGTCTCCATAGACACAAGAATATAGTACAACACGCATATTGTACGAGTGTACTGTAGGCCTACACATTCGATACGCTTGAGTTAGCCTACCACGAGCGCGTACCATAACGCTGTCGTAAAATTTTCCTGTTGCGAGTTTTCCACGAGTGCGCATCTCATTCATATGTTTGACACCATACCACGTCGTAAACTTCGGTCTTTTGATTACAAAATTGCAACGTAAAATTTGATGACCAATTTTTAGATGACTTTGTAGTTTCTCGATCTGTCTAATGACTGAGATAAAAAAAAGACGTAGCAACACAGATATACACACAGAAGCTATAAGCTTACGTATAAGCTGCATTGGTAATGAGGCCCCAGTGGGAGACTGAGAGGACAATATATACGAAATCGTAAGGAGAGAAAAGTGAGTAATTTAGAATCGGCGGTCACAGAAGCGACGTCGATGCGCCACGTGTTATGAAATATTAACGCGCACGGTTGTCGCTGATCTGTAAGCTGTCTTGTACATGCGGCATGAAAACGGTGACCAAAGTGAGAATAAACAACGAACGATGGCAACTTTACATCATTCACGTCGTCCATCCTAATTTTTAAACTTTCAGTACTCAATTCTTGAGGGTAAAAGAACTAGGCCTAAGCTAAGCAAGGTAAATGACTTCCGCGGCGGATTAGCCGAACGGAAAAGTGCGTTTATTGTACCGTATTTTAACTTATTTCATTATAATCTCTGCATTAAACCTACATGTTCGTGTTGTATAGTTTTTGTTGGAGATAGTTGTTTTTCGCTGGCAATTGAAGGATGTGGTGACTGATGTCGCGGTCTGCCAATCACCAAGCTATTAGCTATTATTCGCATTAAAGACGCTCGCTCATACCTGCAAAAAATTAAATAAAACAACTTTCTACACACGAACTTTGCGACGAAATGCAACTTTTCTGCAAGTTTGTATAGCGCCACGTTTGCTCTGTGATAAACAGTAAGCGGAGCCGACGGCGACCGCCTGAAAGTGTTTTATTTTGTTTACAGGTAGGCCTAGTTTTTGCTATATTATCGCATATGTGCGAGGACCCTAACTGCCAACGTGTGCTAGCCGAATCACGGCATATCAACTCAGCCTTTTAATTGTTCCAACGGGAAATCTACCAGCCACTGCCGACAGTGTTGCTATTCACTTGGCTGTGCAAACTGCTAACGCGAAAAGGTCAACCATTACGTGCTCGTAAAGTCACACAGTTCTCCATCAAATGTTTTACGCCCGATAAACGAATTGCAATCAAGCTCGTCCTATCACTATGGCGAGGCCGCCACTACGGTAGGGATGGTCATTGTGAGAGGTCGACCTCTAGCTCACTGCAGTGACCGCTGATTGTGATATAAGTCGGTCCAGTAAGTGTGTCAGAAAGTGAATGGAGAGTGGAAACCCTCCTCCACGTTCCTGCTTGATGCGTGATCATAGCACTTTTTAAAGTGTGCCACCGCCTGCTGTATCTGCAAACTATGGCCCAAATTTCACTACTTCGATACGTTGTGAATTTTTTTTTTTACAAAAAGTCGTCTTGCTGTCGATTAATTCGGTGTCCACACCAATTATGTCCCGCTCGGGAACGGGATTTGGAAAATGTGGGTTACTAGCATAGAGCCTGCTGGTCATATTTCAAAGTATAAGCCGCATTTTGCGGCTCAAGTCGGCTAGCGAGCCGCAAAATTTACGAGCCAAGCCGCAAAAGCTTGAGCGAGCGACTGTCAAATCTATGCACCAAAATAAAACTACTTAATCCTTGGGCCACTCTCCAGGCTCTCCTCCGTAAAATTTGGTCAAAATCCGCTGAGATGCACCGCAAATTATTGTCATTTTTACTTTGAATTCCTAACGGTAAAGAATCCTGGATAGAGATCCAGAATCGACCGACGACTCCAAATTGCTTCAAGATTTAAACACTTTTTTATTAAACCAACCCTTTCACAAAATTACATGAAATCCGTTAATGATTTTTTGAGTTAGGCTTATCCAGGCGACTACAAACGGGCAAACACTGTGTCACATAATATCTGCTTTTTTCGGCGCAGATAATAACATTAACGACAACATTATTTCGTACAGTGCCATGTGGTCAAAAGAGCTATTTTTTGCAAATCAAAATTACATTAAAACGATTCTCTCGCTGGATCGCTGCTTGATGCTGAAACTCGCACTATTCTAACGATATGCGGGTTGATGAAAACGTTTTCACAAACGTTTTCACGCCGTCCGGCGGCGCATACACAGTCCGCGCCTCCTCACCGCCCGCCGTCGACCTAATCGGCAAAAAATGTTCGCGTCGGACGAAGAGAGAAAAGGCGAGTGAGGAGCGTCGCGTGGGTCGTCGCTCGTCGAGCTGTTGTGAGTGAGTGCTATGTTTGTGCTATTTGCTGCGGCGGTGCTGAGTTGCCGCAGGGCGCAACGCGACGCGACACCCGTGTCATTCGCTTGCTCAGTGTGCTTGCCGTCGCCAGTAGACAGTCCGCATTCCGCCGGCGACCAACCAAACTACCGGTACGTGTATGTCTGTCAAACTATACACGGGGCATGAAGCCAGCAGCAGTCACGACTTCATAGCACTCGCTGTCTGTTGGTTGTCGTCAACAGCGCTGTCTTCACACTACACGTGGGTATAATAATGGCCAAGCGCGTTTTTCTGCTCAACTTCTCACAGTGGTTGGTACGTACTCGTACGGTAACTGCGCAGCGTGTCGATGTTCATTCCTCCAGTTTTTTTTCAAGTTTTTAAGAGTGTTTTATAATGTTTAAGTTTTATCGCTTAGCTTCTTTAAAAATGCTACTTATTGTAAGTCATATTCTTTGTGTCTTTTTTAGTATGTCGTGATGCGTGAATTAATTGCTTGCTTGATTGATCTTATGATAACTGCACTGCGAAGGCTACAGTTTAATTATCGTAGATGGCCAACAGGTGGCGCCACTTGAGAAATGGTACCAGTAATTTTACTTAAACTGTCATGAAGCCAAATAAGTGATCTGTTGAATGATTGTAGGTGAACAAGTTGTGTGCAACGGCTACTTCTGAACAGATGGACGGTAATCAGCCTGCAGTAATCTAGTCGGTAATGATAGTACTAAAGCCCACAGTTTTCCGCGAGCCGCCGAAGTTTGAGCCGAGCCGCGGAATTTGCTCTTTTCTGCAGAATCTGGATATTTCCGCGGGATTTCGCGAAATTTTGCAAAAGTTGAGAAATAGCCGAAGATTATTACGATTGTCAGCTTGATAACAAATTTTGAAAAAAATGATAATTTTTTCGACCAGCAGCCCAGCACAAATGAGCACAACGCCGGTCTTCAATAACCAAAGTTTTTTACACGATAGAGCTCAGTTTACTCAGACACGTAAGGCCGCAGTAAGCCGCGGAATTTTGCGAACTGGCCAGCGGAATTTGGCAAAATTTTCCGCTGAAAACTGTGGGCCCTAGGGGTAAACGGTGCGTTTTATCTCCTTATTTTAAAGCAAAACTTTGGACAACGTTTTTACTTAATGAATTTATACAGGGAGTGATGAAAGTGGAAAAGTTCAGATTGCTTCGTTTAATTGCACTGATTAAATAAAATGCATCTGTTTAATAATGCCTGCTAGCTAAGTTACTTCGTTTGAATAGCAGCACTCACTAATAATTGCTTGCTTTAATGCAATCAGCTGACAAACTGCAGTGGACTAGAAAACTCAATATTATAAGCAATAAAAGCGGCAATAAATGTAAAATTGGAGACTGGATAAGACGTTGCAGTTTGCAAGCTAGATCATTCGCGGCATCGTATGAGCGGACTGGCGACGCTGCTGCTGTTGTTGTTGTTGTTGTTGACAGAGGCCTGGTGGACTGACGCTGCTGCCCTAAAGGGTGCGCCGTGACATCAGCACCGCCTTTCCTGGTTGATCTGTCAGAACCTCCAACGACGGATTCACGTCACCGAAAATCTCTATAGTCGTGTTGACTCCGTTCCAGCACATTCCTGGAACCAGTGTTCCAGAGTACGAGGGCCTTCCCCGCATCTAGGACAAGTTGGGGTCGACTGCTGCATTTAGTAGACGCTGATAGGCCTTGAAGCTCAGTCAGTGGCCGCTGAGACCTAAGCCAGAAACACGGCATCTTTGCGTGTCTTGACTTCCGCCTTGTCCTTAGCTTGGTTGAAATTCTTGTTAACCTGTGCAGTTCTCAGGTGCCCGATCGGCATGATGGATTGGACGTCGTCTGTCGCGCTGTTTCTGTTCTCGTCATCTTCTGCTTGTTTCGTTACTCTATCGGCTGTCCGGCTGCGGACTGATTTACTGACGTAGAACTATCGGCCATGTGATTCAGAGTTGAAGCACGCCCGTAGGTGGCTTGCTGGCCGAGTGTTGGGCTTGCGATCAATAGGCTGTGGGTTTGACTGACGGTCGGGTCGCTAAAGTGGTTAGTAATAAAGCGGATAACTGAACTGACTGCGGGCAGGTAAACCATTTTGATATTATAAGCAACGAAAACTCAGCCTTTCAGCCTTCCCGGGTAGGTAAATCGACGGCGACTACCGTTCTGCCTGTCTAGGGTTAAGGTAAAACGCGGTCATCTGTGTCGGGTGGCAGGTAACATTGTGTAATCCTACATGACAGGCAATGTAGCTTTGAAGTGGCTTTTACCTATGAAGAGTTGTAGACTCATTAACGCTTTGACACTAATCGCCATAATACTATTATACGCGTAGCGGTGGTAATTAATATACTGTAAATACTTTGTTGCAGGACAATGAAGAAATTATTCAAAACATCAAGTAAGTGAAGTACGCTGCTACGCGTAATTATTTGCTATTCTCTATGTATCAGCATTCTTACCTCCGCTCAGGCAGAAGGTAATGTTTTCACCCGAGTTTGTTTATCTGTCAGTTTGTCAGTTTGTCAACAAAATTATTCAAGAGTTATAAATGGATTTTTGTTATGTTTTTTGGAGGCCAAGTAGTTAGATTTTGATGGCAATGTGGATCACGATGTCAATCCAATTTTTTCCAAGAATTCTTAACTTACTTTCGGGAATGTGACAACCACTTTATATCCGTTGCCGCGTAAAATTCCGTAAAAATTTACCATAACTTGCTAAAACACACCGCACATTTTTGTCACTTGTCGATTGTTTTTTTTTGAACTCTGTGGCTGTTTTTATTGGTTACGTGTTTTGTGCTAGATAAACTGGCAGACAGTGTATCTCGTAAAAGGCGTCAAACTAAAACAAAGATTAGCAGACGATTTTGTTTTAGTCGTCAGATTTAGGCAGTCAAAACTGCTTAAACTTAGGTGACGAGATAACCTAAAAACGATGGATGTCAGCGAGGAGGATGGAAGATCTGTTGCTGGTAATCGGAAGAAGTGGAAAGCTTTTGTCGCCCAATGTTTCAGCGGGAACAGGAGGTCGTAAGTCAAGTAAGTGAGCGTAAGCGTCTTCTATGCGACGTCCCTAACCCCATTAGCTTCGTCTGTAGGTCTTGACCACCACAACGATCCGCGGCTAAATGCTAAGCCCGGTTGCCTGGTCTGTATGGTCTTAGCTTAGCTTTCAGTTTTATTGTAGCGGTAGTGTACTGTCATAATAAACATGATTGTCATTAGCAGTAGTAGTAGTAGTTGGTTAGAATCAACAGTATACAGGAAAAAAACTATGACAGAGTTTTCCATTAATGTTAATTATCCTATGCGACCGTTTAGATAAGACACGTTTTGCAATTACTCACTCACAACGACAATGAATGCGCAACAAAAATCGTCCATATGCATGGCTGCGACACTTATAGGGTGTTTACACGATCCAGCAAACGTCCAGCATTAGCACGTGTATTTTGAATACATTTGCTGGAAGTTTGCTGGACGTTTGCTGGATCTTGTAAACACCCCATTAAGTTCAAGTACATGTAGCCGGCGGTCCTAGCACGAGATAATGCGGTGATATTGCTCGTGGCGTGTCTTAGCACTTCAGCAATACGCATCGATTCGGCTCGCTGATTTATTATTGCTTGCGCTGATGGCTAAAAAATCTCGCAGTTCCCAGCCATGGTTTTAAGTGTATTTACAGCTCAATCTACATGCCTGGTGCGTTCATGTGGTAAAACTTTTACGACCGACGTCGATTTATGCCGTAATCGTTCGCCGTGCGTCAACTACAGTGCATAAGTATCACTTGTTCGAGAAGTCATTTATGCTTAAAATTTTGCAAACCTACATTCGTATAAAGCTCTAAATTGACTCATAAATTTCTTTTAGTTATCTTTGCCATTACAGTGAAGGAAGGGTGGATGACATTAGGGAAAGAGCTCACGGACACGGAAAGCCACTAACAGTGTAAGCTTAGAAGAATTTCTCTTCAGTGAAGCTAACTGACTAGGTACGTGGCGTGGAAGCTCATCTTCTTTGAGTACTTTAAGCCGTTGAGGGTTGAGCTCAATTAAGCTAGCACACAGCCCAATTCGGCCAAAGGTGACAATGAATAGCAGCGGGTGAAAGAAAATATAAGCTTGTTTCGATAATCATTGGCTGCGTTGCCGTACCTACCGTAAATCGATAAGACGGACACAATTGCCTTGTTCTCGAGACGTCGCACTAGACGCTAGGATCATCGTCATATAGGATGGTCTGTTCAATATATATTCGTCTCGTCGCGGCGACGAGAAGCGCCCACGTATATAGTTGTTGTTACTGTCACTACGCGTGCTGGTGAATGACAATGACTCTAGCTAGGAGTGTGATGATGTGACCACGTTACAGGAGCGACGGACGACGATGCTGCCTGTGCAGACGGCGAAGAACTTCAGGCGCTCACAAAAGACTCCGATCGTAAACAGGTGCGTCGTTTAGCCCAGTAAGCTCATTCTAATAAAGTCATCCTTCAGTCTACAATGATGGGAATGGGCGACGTAATTTTATTTATCCGCTGCCTGATCGCGCCTCGCATCAACGTTTTAGCACACTGCATACAAACGCTTTTTACGCGCGACAGCACGTAGTGCTAAGCGTGTGTGTACTTTTTTCTTGATGGCGAACACGTGTCAAAACGTTACCGTACTGATGACTTGGCGCCAAACGTCCCTATACTTGGAATTTTTCCAGGCAATGTAAACTCCGAAGTTCTGGGGCTGGACGTCTTTATTAACGGTTTTTGGCCAGGTTGTTCTTGGAGGTCTGACAGGTCTCCTCCAGTCAGCTGGTAGTCGGAGTGCGGCGGCGTACTAGCTGTCGTAATTTTGTCCGTCCGTCTGTCCTTATGTTACGTCCCAGTACGAATCCAAGCTCACGTAAGATAAAGACACCAGATTTTTACCATATGATAGCGTAAAGTCGTTAGTTTTTTTGTGACTAAATTTTATGTTCTTGTTATTTCTGGTGTCTGTGATACTGTGCATGTTGCATATTGCTTCACTGATAAGTCTAGCGATTGTCTGGTTTGTTTGGCTAACAGTAGAAATACACAGCAGCGTACATATGTTGGGAATGGCGTACTTTCTTTAGACGGAAGAGATGTAGGAGTCATTATTGCAACGCATACGGTGCACCCTGGCCGCTCAGATATGCAGCTTTATTAGCAGTATGTCATGAGATACGATATGGATCTGCCACACACACAGTCGAAACAGTAGCACTCACAGATGATGTCTCGAATCGTATATTACATCTAATGTAAATGGACGCCATCAAAACTGCACTAAACGCTGCACTGCATACGCCTTGCTTGTGTTAAGATGAACTAGAAAAAATTTTAGGAGCAGATAAAATATGGCAAGGAAGTGCCAGGCCTGGAGTGCGAGTTTGTAAAGAATGGTGAAACGCTTTCGGTCTTTGGCGTTAGGCAAACAAGTAGCATACAGTGTAACTTATTCCGGACCGTGGGTCGTATGTAACTATAGACTGGCGGCAGTCTATCTTTTCCGTCTGAGCATCGTGAATTATTGTATACCAGACTCAGTGAAACTGCCAGTTGAGCAGAGCAGTAAACCTCGGCATACTGGCCGGGGTGATGTTGTGACGGAATTACGACTGTGTCCGTGTGTCCCTCGGCGTTAATCCATTACACACAGGCAAGACATGTCCCGCCTCAAAGTTTGGGTGACGAGACACGACAGGAGAGCACGGTGACTTGATATTGCTGATAGCTGCAGTCAGAAAAGTTGTTTTTAAAGCCAAGGATGCATTACAATTGTCTGCGGCCGGTGGTTTCAATAAAACCACAGGCCCGGCTGGAGGAGCTTACGATTCCCTAGTCGGTTGTTGGAAGGAAGCCTCCGCCGCTGCTGTTCGTCCTCTCCAGTGTTGAATGCACGTTGACGTCGCTGACTATATTTGCGTGTTTGCAATGTGCGTCTATTAGGTTTGCTCAAAGTTGGGAATTTCCGGCCGTTAGGGTTACCTTTTCACACATTTGGCTGTGTATGTTGGCCCGCGATTATGTCGGAGGATCTTGCGCATTCTTTGCTTTAGGTCACTGTCCACCGTTGAGCAAAATGAGTCAGTCCCATGCACGGTTCAGTCAAAACAAATAGTGTATGTGTGTGTCTGTATGCCTGCGTGTCTTAGAGCCGCGAGAAGTCGCCGGCGAGCGGCGTGAGTTTGGCTGGGTCGACGACGTTTGACGGCAAGGGTAAGTGCATGACGTACGGACGGACGCTGCTTCACAAGGCCGCACGTAAAGGCAACGTCGACGAGGTGCGCCGTCTGCTGGCCAGCGTTAAAGCTTCAGCAGTCGATGACGACGGATCAACTGCACTGCATGATGCTGTGCTCGGAGGAGACGACGCTACCGCCGCTGAGGTCTGGCAGATCGACTTCTGTACATTATATAGCATATATTACTAGCATACATACTGGCATATAC
>Ga0209367_1012004_pt1 | contig 11404 bp, 6 predicted proteins | sample WorMetLIZISLAND2_FD_187412 | JGI IMG/M metagenome (GOLD analysis project Ga0209367, IMG submission 187412) | Marine gutless worms symbiont microbial communities from Max Planck institute for Marine Microbiology, Germany - Olavius geniculatus... ... | reverse complement strand
ATATTGCTTGTTATGATAAGCAGCATGTCTCTGCCGATCTGCAACCGTTTTCAAGCTACACGAGCCAATAGCGGTAAAATAACTGCTTGTAGATTCTTTAAAATGTACGTTCTATGCTAAAAAGATGTCATGCGCAAAATGTCCAGGTCTATCTTCAGCCATTTCGGCACAATTCACTCTTAAAATGTGTGTCGCAACCAAAAATCGCAGAAAAATTCACTAAAAACCCCTATTTTAAAGGTTCAAGGTCATCGACGTTGACAGCAATAAAAAGCTTGCCACCAGTGCTTGTTATGATAAGCAGCATGTCTGTGCCTATCTGCAACCTTGTTCACGCTACACGAGATAATTGCGGTAAAATAACCACTTTTTAGGGGGTAGCTGTCTTTGACGCCCACCTGCGCCGACGTCCTTGAACCTAGGGAGTCGGAACTTCAACTGCTAAAATCTACGTTGAATGCTGAAAATTTCATACGCAGGTTGTCTTGGTCTATCTCCAGCCATTTCGTCGCAATTCAGTGTTGAAATGTGCGCTGCATCCAAAAATTGCGAAAAATTCACGAAAAACCTCTTTTTGAGGGGTTCAAGGTCGTTCAAGGTCATCGATGTTGATAAATCCAAAAAGCCTGTCACCAGTGCTTGTTATGATAAGCAGCATGTATGTATCTATCTGCGACCGTTTTCACATTATTCGAGCCAATAACGGCAAAATGACGTCTTTTTAAGGGGGGTACCCCTCTTTGACGCCCTCGTTCGAGGAGAACCCCTGCACCCAGTGGCACGAAATTTTGTCACGATAAACTAGACACTTTGGGGCAGCCCACATGAAGATTTCGTGATCCTAGCTTGCACCGTTTTGATACAGATCACGAGTGTGACGGACATACACACAGACGGACAGACGCCCAGACGATGGCTAAGACGCGCGAAGCATTCTGCTGTCGCGCGTAATTAATCACTACAAACATTTTTCCAAATAAACTTTCGCAGAAACTGAGCGTTAATTTTAATTCAAACATGTGACGCACGACACTAGAGTTTTATTTTGTGATACTGAACTGGTGCACAGGGGTGTGATTAAGTTTACTTACTTACTGAGCGCGGAAGCATGCAGCAGGAAGTTTACAGATTGCTAGGCAACCAACAGGTGCTCAGGGTGTATTGAAAAACAGGTGAAGTTTGGAGCGAGATCCTGTTATTGCTGATTGAATGTAAATAATGCTCTGTAACACTGTATTAGACGACACTATTTTCTCGCAGGGGGAGTTTTGGAAGTGGGAATCAAGGATCCGTAGTCAAAATTTGCAGTACAGTTTGAAACACAAGTAATCTCAACAAAGCTCACGTGACGCACGACAGCATCGGTGCTGCGACCTGATGAATCAATGTGCAACGCATAGATACTAAAAACATTAATTTGCAAATTTAAAAAAAACATAAAAACGCTTTTTTCACTTATATAAAAAGCATTTTAAAACATGCATAAAACATTAAACTACAGTATTCATTCAAGTAAAAGGAACCGGCAATACGAATCAAGTAAAGTCAATAATACTGCTACAAAACACTCGCTTTGTACAGGAAATCGACACTAAACGCTATTTGCCCATGAGAAATGCATCATTTTGTACGTGTGTTTAACAACAACAAAAACTCGACATTAAAAAGCACAAAACATTTTTAGAAATTAAAAAAAACATAAAAACATGTTTTTAAAAACTTTTATGAAAAACATAAAACATTTTTTACATTTATGATACAACGTGCAGTAAAACAATGCTGCATTCGGAAGGTGTTACCCAAATCTGATGCCCCCATAGAAAGGATTCTTTATACGTAGGCCGTCAAAATTTCGACTTTTAAAATGCACGTTTCGGCTAATGCTGCAAATTTCAGTCGCAGGTTGTCTTGATCTATCTCTAGCCATTTTGGTGCAAGTCAGTCTTGAAATGTGCGCCGCAGCCAAGAATCACAAAAACATTAAAAAACTTTGTTCAAGGTCATCGATGTTGATACCTTTGGAAAGCTCGTCAGCAGTGCTTATTATGATAAGCACGAATTATTGCAGGTAGGCACCGATTTGGTGCCGAGTGCCGAATTGGTGCAGTTAGTGATTTTTTAAACAAAAAACATTTAAACAAAAAGCTGTGACGATTTCAGTGTTGGCCGCTCAATGTTGCCCGCGTGTGCAACATTGACGTGTCAATGTTGCCCACACGGGCAACATCTCGTATTTGTCAACGTCACGTGACGCAATTTGGGTCAATCGCGTGAAGCATAGCAATCGCGAATAAATTACATTCATTTGCGAATTACAATCTCAACATGTTTATTATTTCAAATCATGCATTGATTACTTTCAAACTTGGGTATTATTAGTGGACTACTGAGTTTTTTTTGGATGTTCAATTTCGTTAACTTTTTATCACATTTTTATGAAAGGGTGATGCAGGTTTTGCGTTTCTGCACTGTGTGAATGGTCTAGAGAGCATCTATCTGACAGCGATGAGTAGCATTGCTCGTGACAGATGGGAGCGTCTGCTCAAAAAGTCACGGTCCGACTTCATGCGGCGTAGACGCAAAACTGGGTAGGCCTACATATTGTATATATTTCTGTTGTAACTGTCGTTGCATTTCTTTGAACAAAACACATAGGTTGATACAGTTAACTAGTCAGCCGATACCGACAACGCATAATCACTGACGAATCCAGGGGCAACAGTGTCCTCCTTTTCATTAATATGCAGTGGTCAATACGGCCACATTCCTGTAAACGAAAATATGAAGCATTTAATCAGACGTACTGCAAATGATTACCAAAATGCTTTCAGCTTCACTGGGCTTTGCCCCCTTTCCCTGAGCCACTGACCAGGGGTGCCCTGTGCCCCGTTGGGTGCCAAGTCTCCAGACCCCTATTATCAGCTTACAATACAATAGAATACAATCAAATTTAAAATGAATAAATGCTACGGCACTGCAGTCACTGTACAGTCAATAGTGGAAAAGATGCAGTGGATGCAACTTCTGCATCTGCCAGTGCAGATATTTATCTCCACCAATGTTTTATTTCGGCAGGTCGGTGAGCACGTATCAGAGTTACGACTGGTCATCTTCGCGCCCCCCGACGAAGCTGAAGAACACCTACCAGTTGACACCTGACAGAACGTTTCCCGCCGCCAAAGTGGAGCTGATTATCAAACAGCTATTGGAGCAGTATCTGGCAAACGAGCAGTACCAGCCGATCCTGTGTCGTCTCATGTCAAAACGTTTGTCTGAGGCGAGAAATAATTTTGTCATAATGTCACTGAAATAAACAGCTTTTTTGTTTGGAATTTTTGTTTGGAGAGGGACAAATGTAACAAGAGAAATGCATCACCGACAGACGTTTTATTGTTTTCTTTTCCTTTCCCCAATCCAGTGAGGGGAGTGCTGTAAACTTACCCCCAGCAGTTTGTGTAGAGGTTGGCTGGCAAACGTTTTTCACGGCAAAAGAACATTTCGCAGTATTAGTTTTGTTTGATTTTAGTGAATGAGTGTACCATTGAAAAATATATGATACTGCAGAGCGAAGGGAGAGACAGTCTGACAGAAAAATTTTTTAATGAAGTGAGGAAATGGTTTATTTTATTTAATCGTGTCATTTTTGGGAAAGAGAGTAGGCTATGACGCGTGACTGCATAGGTAATCCGTGGTCGCGTTAAGGAGCTGTTTCTACCACGCTACAAGCTCGTCTGCATGGTTTACATTGGTGAGCTCGGAGATCACAGTATGCGTGTTGCCAGCAGATGTCTTTGGGATTCGTCCTGCGACACGTTCGCCTCTTGCCAGTTCAAGAACAACTCTCTCTTCGCCGTATCCACTGTCTATGCCGTTTATATGGAATAAACGCCGAGGCTTACTCATCAGCTGTTTGCTATTTTGAACGATTCGCTATTCGTTATTCCTAATTGCTTTCGTTGATCGCCATAAACTTGATTTACTTGCTAGTAGGCCTAATAGACGCACGTAGCTTCCTATGCTATTATACTTACCGGTACATGAGGCCTACTGTGCCTTAGGTACTTTGGTTCTGACACGGTTGGGCAACCAACCTGTAAAAGTTTTGCCACAATAATTCCCCCGTTAGTGACTGGCCTGACTTGGAATAACTCTGAAAAATTGAGTCTGTTAAAAACCTCATATGTTCATACATGTATTGTATATACTTATTTTACAGGTTGTGCCCAAAATAATCAAATCGTGCTATTTCTGGTATACGGACTTTGTTAGTGTATTGTCCGTTGCTTTTACTTGCCCATTGATTGCTATGGTTGGTCTCACCTTCTCTACTTTTGACGACTAATTTTGCATAGTTTGTGTTAATTTATAATTTCCTGCAATAATTTTTGTACACTGTGTGCCAAAAAATGGACATACATTTGTAGTCGCTTAGTGATTTACACGGCGTAATTGTTGTCTTAGTTAAATATGATTTGCAGACTTGTGCAGGCCTAGTTCTGCGTTTTTGATAGTTTGCATTAGTTTGTGATTTTCTGCAACGTGCCAAATATGAACATATCTTTGTATACATTTAGCGAATTATACATTATATCATAATTGTCATATTAGTTAAGTGTTCGTAATTCAACGTTTACCATAGCTTAGGGTAATGTGTTTAGCCTGTAATTTTGTGCAGTTTCTTGCGTGAACAGAACGTGCCAAAAAGTGAACACATTTTGTAGTTGCCTATAAATTTTATGTCGTTTATTTATTGTTGTTTGAGTTAAATGATGATTTAGCCTATAGACGTCGTGTAGTTCATGTTTTAGTGTTATTTGACATGAGCGTAACATTCTTGTGTATCAGGTTTTATTTTTATCGTTATTTCAAACCTGTTTGTTCAGTGTATATGAACGAAACAAAATATCTGAAAATATTTTGAAAATATTTTGAAAATGACACTATTAGAGCGATTATATGATACAAGTACTCTCGTCCAAATATCGACTGACTTTAATAATTTTTTTGCCGGCACACTTTAAAGAAAATTTGCATCAGTGCATTCATTACAAATCACAGCACACCTTAATCTGTTGCTACACTACCGTGTGAAATATGAGTGTCAGACAACTAGCGTAATCTGCACATTGGGCATTCTCCGACCAAGATTATAGGCTACACAACAACGACAGCTATTGTGTCAACGTAACATTTTAACTGTACAACTCCTAGGTTTGAACACGTAAGCTAAAAGTTTAATGACTACGAAACGCCACTATAGAAGAAAATAATGTCAGCGCCGAGTGCTGACAATATGCGGCCGTCCGCGTTATGATCGAAATTCCCTATCATAAGCGTTGACTTAAGCAACTAACATAAATAGCTAGGCCTACTAATGACTATGTGAACATTGAATTTCTGTTTTTTATTCTTTTGACTTCCGGTCACCTTGACCTTTGACCTCTTGAACTGAAAATCGACACATAGGATACTGTTGCACCGAAGAGCGTTCAAACCGACTTTGGCTTTTCACCCTTTTTTGTTTGTGATTTAGACGCTCTGCCCATACGGCACGGACGGACAGACAGCCGGACAAGCAACACGGCCCATAACACGGGTGAGTTGTGGTTGATTGTCAGGCCCGTCGAGAGGGGAAAAAGGAGGATAAGATTTCCCAGCCCTACGACATTTGGGCGGGGAAAGGGCTTTGCCATCGCTCAAAAATATTTTTTGCTATATGTTTGATAGCAGAACTGGTCATCTGAATTGAGCTTACGCCAGTCGGCAGTTATTTTGCGACGATTTTTTTAAACAAATCTGACTGGCTGAACAAATGTATTCAGTATTCTAGCCCGCTCTTCAGACACCGTCCCATGTATAGGGTGGTCCAAAAAAACGGATCCCCCAGTTTTATTTTTGGGATAACTTCGGTAATTCAGCACTAATTTTAACCATTCTTTCACTGTTACAAGCAGAAATTTATGCCGCGTAAACGTGAAGTTCTTCCGCCCACCGCACTTCTATTGTGTGATCACATTACCTAGCAAAACAAACACTGTCAAAGCTACAGTGGTCTTGGAGAACAGGCAACACATAAGGATATCAATTTCGTAGCATAAAATAGTTAAGCTTACTTACTTATTCGCAGTAGTGCCTTGTGACGTCATTGTTACGTCATATTGTGTTTATTTACTTTGTTTACCAGTTATAATTTTTTTTAGAATAAATCGTTTGATATGGGCAGAATAACAAAGTATGATCGCTGTTTGATCTTGGGCTTACGAACTGAGAACTGTTTTGCTAGGTAATGTGGTCACACAATAAAGGTGCGGTGGGTGGAAAACTTCACGTTTACGCGGCATAAATTTCTGCTTGTAACAGTGAAAGAATGGTTAAAATCGGTGCTGAATTACCGAAGTTATCCCAAAAATAAAACTGGGGGTCCGTTTTTTGGACCACCCTGTATATGGGCCCCGCAAAAATATATCACGGACCCCGCTGTGGCTCCAGTCGGACCTGTTGATTGTTCATCGTTGTCGGTCGTCTACGCTTGACGCGGCTCCGTCGGTTCCTCCTCGAGGTCGTCTGGAATGGACACCGGTAGAAGACCGGGTCCCCAGCCCTGCCCTCCACTCCAACTGTTTGTACCTGGTCACGTCGGTCGTGTTCTTCGGGTAGTTGAAACGCGAATCGCTTCGGTCCACGTCCGTCTACACACGACATACACGTTTTGTAATGGAACGAATAAACAAATAAATCTGCAGATGAGGTAAGCTGCAGAAAAGTGAATTAAAATAAAGCAAAAGGTACGTTTATTACTGTACGCGATTACGCGAAGGACAGTAAAGTTAAGCAGGTAAGTAAAACGTGAATTAAGGTAGCATGAACGCTAAAATTAGAGTCTAATGGAGACACTGAAATGAATAAAAAGAGCGGACAAAAACACAAAATCAATTTTGGCACTGGCATAAGCTACTCCCCCGCATACAGAAGTCTCTAATGTCTGACGAGGCAAAATATCGTCAAACATAATGCAGCATGTTGTGTTGTCTCGCAAAAATAAACTGTACATTTCTGTATGGTCATGTTACCATTCACTTTGTCCTCTGGCACAGATCATAATTGGCTCTGAGGAAAAATTTTTGCCTTAGATTCAGCTTTCACGTTTTGTAATGAATAAACTCATAAATCTACAAATAAAGTAAGCAATTGAAGGTAAATTAACAGGCTAACAGCCAGTAACATCATCTAACGTCATAGTCTGTCAGAAACGCCCGCAACACATCTGAACATTGTCTCCTATATAAGTAGATATGAAACCCTCATAGAACACAGCATTAGATGACAAAAACTTGACAATACTGTTTTCTTTGTAAAACATACAACTTCTGACAAGGATTAGTGATCTGTCGCACAAAACATCAAGTATCGGAAAGCTTTGACCGGACTGAATATATCGGCTAGTAAACAAACCAGTGGTTGGCTGTACCAGCCGTACTCGTGTGATGACGTCACGGATGACGGGTACTTTGCAGTCGGCACTCGCAAAGCACGAACCAATGTCTCCGACATCACCTCTATATCATTATCACCATCATTATCATCGTCACAATCATCATTTACACTGTGTCCAAAAAAATAAACCACCAGACATTGTACGATAGAAATGTCAAATCTGGACGAATCTGTGTAAAATTTCCTACACTTAATCCCAATAAATTGCTGAAGCGATCACCGAATTTCCTTGAAAAATATTATTTCTTAGCGGAGTTATTAATTGATAAATATCGATAAAAATGTTCGTCACCAATAAGATGGTGATCGCTTCAGCAATTTACTGACGATTAAGTGTACGAAATTTTATTTAGATTCGTTTAGCTTTCACATTTCTATTTTAAGATGTCTAGGGATTTACTTTTTATCAGAACACAGTGTATTTATCTCAGTATTCTCAGGCAGCTCGGCTTATATCATAACGTAGCATACGCACAGATAAAAATGCTAAAACATCAAAACATTTAACACTAAAAATGAACATAGTCTTGAAATTACTAACGACTGCATTTTGACAACTCTGCCAACAACAATCAAAAACAAAAATTGGCCTGCAACTGCAATTAAGCAGTGCAATTGTATTTTTCTTCCACAGCACTTTCTCCACTGAGTAAACGCTACTGTAGTCATATTTGCTTTTGCATTAATGTCTTCTGTACATAGGCCTAATGGCGAGCTAAAAATAATAGTAGTGCGATAATTAGGCCTATTTCCGACAATCTCTTACCATCTCCGGCTGAGCAATAAATTTCGGCTTCTTGTAGCGAGTTCGGTTTGCCCGTCACGTGACCGCCTGTCAAAGTCATAATAAGGTATCATCTTAACTGCAGTAATCTGGTTAATTCCAAGTGTTTAAAGTTTCTCTATATTCGTACCGTTAAAGACATTTTAAGCGTTCTTTTTCATCGCAATGTAGCCTACGCCTACAAGAATATGGTTTTTGTGTTTTTACCAATTTATCGATCAATCGAAACTGTAATGAACAAACCATTGAATCTTTGGGGGTACATTAAATTAATGTAAAATTAAATTTCATTATTATTATTATATTTGAAATTAAGTTTTGGACTTTTTAACTGTGCTGTACAGTAAGTTCACCTGAAATGTTGTAAAATTGACATTATTTGCATAAAATAGACCTATATTTAAAGTTTTCATTTTATACCTTAACATTTCAAAGCATGAATATATCAAGTTTTTATAGGCACTTAGACTCAGAACTGTTACTTGAAGACCAGTTGATATTGTCATAATACCGGTAAAAATAAACCAATTCAATATAACTGACTTTTAATTATTTCTTCCTTGAACGTTATGGACTTTTTCATTTACAACAAAGTTCATAAAGTTCAGGACAAAATAAAATGCACAAAGCGAGAATTATGAGTGAGATAAAAATAACGGACTTATGCACTTTTTCCTCAGCAAACACAGTTACCTGGCTGATGAGGGTTGATAAAGAAATCCGTGCGCAGCTGAAAGACGTCCAGTTCTTTGCGAATCGTCTCGCGGTGAATGCTGTCATTGTGCACGAAATTCGGCGGCTTCGGCGGAAGCTTTTTGCTGCTGTACGAATGCGACCCAGATTTCGACGCCATTTATCCGTTCGAACGAATTGTCCTATTAGCTAAACGACAGTCAAAATACTCAAGATACAAGAAATATCAGCAATAGTAATCAGTAGACAGTACAACAACAACGCACAAGAGGTTCTGACCAAGTTTTGACCTAAGCAGCAGCAGCAGCAGCATAGCCGATAAACAGTGTGAATTGCGTTAGCACTTGTAGAATGCCAATCCTGATAAACGATAACCAATCATAGCGTGACCGCTAAAGCAACCCGGCTGCGTGAATGGCTAATGTAGAACCTATAAGCTTATGTAGACGTTTTATGTGTTCGTCAGTCACTGTGTTAATTCTACTCCATTTCAGGGTCGAAGTCGCGGTATCTGAAACCCTCAAAATGATTGCTGAAACCAAAGAAAACGAGGAATGATCAGAACGTGTCAATAATTCTTTGACTAATTTGTTTGAGTTATTCAAGTCCACTGCGGCTTGCAAGCGGGTTTTGGAGATACGCTTACTGAGTTTGACGTCAGCTTTTACTGAGCTACGTCGCCAGGTTTTCATCTCTACCAAAATCGAAGTGCCATTGATACAATGAGAGCAGACTTAAGCCTATGTTCAGATTATTGTCATGGAGGTGTTCCGTATGAACTACGGCTTGGATGACAGATAGTTGACAAATGATATCAAAAATTTGTAACAGTGAGAGACCTGATTTAGTCCACAAAAGTCGTGTTTTGAACTTTTTTTATTCAATTTTCACAAACGTTAATGATTTTGTTTCATAAAACGTTTTTCTGCGTTATTTTAATGTTTTTTTCTAACTTTTATTACGTCTACGCTATTTTTAGTTCTATATTTTTCAATATTTGCATTACGTTCAAACAAATTACGGCGAATAAAGTTGTGCGTAAAAAGACAGCATATCGTTTCAGCCTATCCATGAGTCCTATGACTTGTTCAATGCTTCGATACGGCTAACGTCAGACGGCGTGCGAAGAGATCGATTATAATTGATCACTGACTTTAGCACCGCACGCAGTGATCAAACTGATAAATTATTGATTATATACGCTCGATCGCGAGCCGTGCCAACCAGTAGCCGTTTCCATGGAGAATATTATCACGATTCGCGATGCTGTCGTTTAAGCCTTCTCTTTATTTAGTCTTTCGTGAAATTGTTATGAATTATTTGTACTCGATGACTATCTCTTAGCTATTTTTCCGGTCAAAACGGTCCGTCCACAAGGCTATTGTGACGGCTGCCGGATAAATATTGTGTGCCTTATTTTTATGCCTCCGCCTATCTGCTACAGACATCGGTGTAGGGATCCCGATCGGTCCGTGCGTCCTGTTACCACGATATCTTATACGCACAACGCACAACCCAGTAAAGGGAATTTCACCAAACTATAGTTAACGATGTAGGCTACTTCAGGCGACAAAGAAACAGGTTTCAAACTCTCTCTACCGGCTACGCTAATAAAGCGAAAATACTTTTTACAGCTTGTAACTTAAGATCTCATATCTGCACCATATTTGAAAGAAAAAGTGATGAAGTGCCCATCTTCCGTCCGACTTCAACGATTTTTACGCACGTTTGTAGGTGTGCAAAGCACTGTCATGACGAAAGATTAGCTTTTTTACGAATTCTATGTTTTTTTGATATTTCGACGAAAAACTTCGTGGAAGGCCAGTCCACTGCATTTCGGACGTTCTGGCATGCCAGCGGAAGTTAGACGAATTGTGATGACAGCGACGATTGCTTTTCAACGAGCAGTGGCCCAAGTGAAATGCTTAAACATCGGCCTCCAACATTTTGGTCTGGGTTTTGCAGATAACCCGAAGCCCTAGCTTTGTACTTTCAATACTGTGATCTTGGTAACATCCCTTGATGCATTTTGTGACTTCTGTGCTGACGCTAGGCCTATAAATTTCATAGAGCATAAAAGAAATAATAATGATGTAATCAGCGAGTAAAGCAGGTAAATTAGTAAGCAAAACGTGATTTTATATAGCGCATAATTTACTGTCGTATCTACCGCGGACGCTAATGAAAGCCGTCGCAACGCGGCTTGAACATTTAAGTTCATTTTATTTCTGTCGCTTCGAACACCCCTTAACTCAGGCCCTTTTGATGTAGGCTACGTGAACTTCTCGCAGCCGATTCCATCGTCTGCCCAGCTGTGCTGGACTCATTGCTTCTCATTGAACCAGGCTTAAGCACATTGCACTACCGGTACTAAGACGTTTAAAGCAAAGCAAACCACTATCAACGAGCGAGTGTTGCGAATTAGTGTTAAGT
>Ga0209367_1012003_pt1 | contig 11404 bp, 6 predicted proteins | sample WorMetLIZISLAND2_FD_187412 | JGI IMG/M metagenome (GOLD analysis project Ga0209367, IMG submission 187412) | Marine gutless worms symbiont microbial communities from Max Planck institute for Marine Microbiology, Germany - Olavius geniculatus... ... | reverse complement strand
GACGCATGGGCTCTTGCAGACGACCGGTCAACGTGGAGGGCGCTACGACCCACAGCCGGTTACACGCAGCAGTGAGTGAGTGAGTGAGGCCATGTCACGAAACAGTTAAAAAATCAAACTTGAGTTGTCTGCTAAAACACGGCTAAGTGTGAACCTTGGGTCTTGAGAATGCTGATAAATGCCGATTCGTTGTGCTGTGGTCGCCACTCGGGATTTGTTACCTGCGACAAGCAAACGCACAGAATAGTTTACAAGAAAGACAGCAGAAAACAACACGGTTGCTCCACGAAATTCATGGTTAGTTCTTGTACTGTACAAATCATATTTTATCTCTGAATTTCATTTTTGTGCATTGCACAATCTGTAGAACACAAAGCTATTCTCTCCTAAAAGACCATTATCAGTATATGATATTTTTCTGCGTAAAAATTTGAGTCTGGTAAATTAGACTACCGTAAAACTTCTAACAAATGCCTGCGGTGTTTATTTGTGCACTTGAACGTCTCCCACCACAGCGTTTGATACAGACCTGGCGTTTATTTGTATCTTATACAAATGGCAAAATACTAGTACCCATCAGTCAGGGAAATTAATGCTTACATGACCTCTCCGAATGGTCCCGACATCTATTTGGGACCGACATTTATTGGAGACCCAGCAATTGTTTGAGATCCGACGTTTATTTGTACATTTGACAAAAGCCCTCGGCGTTTATTAGGGAGCCGGCCTTTGTTAGAAGTTTTATGGAATACAAAATTCCTAAACTCAATGACTAAACTTGATGACTAAGGAGTAATTTCTTAACTGCACATCAACAATGTTAACAAAAATGATTACAGGATCAAAACTCGTGTTCAGAATCACTGTCACTAGTATTGAGCTACGGTAAAATAAACGGTGGAAACTATAAACAAACTAAACAGTATGAATGTCATCAATAGCTTGGTTGCGTAATGGCGAAGACGTTCAACTTACGAACAAGAGGTCCCGAGTTCGACTCCCAGTTGGGTCGCTATCAAGGGGGTGACTGTATGTGCACAGGTAAACCATCTCGGTATATAACCAACGGCCAAGGTCAACTCAGCCTTCCATCCCTCCAGGGTAGATGAATCGAGTACACCGGCCTGTCTGGCTGTGGTTAAGGTGGTGCATGCTCACCCGTGTCCGATGGCAGGAACACACTGATAGCATATGGCAGGTGACGCTCAGTCCGTCCTTCTGAGATGGGTTACCATTAAGATACAACCCTCAACCACTTTTTGATGTTTTTTTTTTACCAAAAAAAGCCATGAGGCATAAAGCAGCAGACCGCGAAGTGCATGAGTGAGAGTTCGGTCTTGCCGTACTCTGCTGGCTGAATCGGACTTGCACCGCCAGCATCAGCATACAGTTGGTCTGCACGATCCATCGTTGGCGCCCACTGAAAAAAAACAGCCACCTCACCTGCTCTATTCAACAGCGCTTAGACCCCCAGGCAGATATCCCAAAACTGGGGGGGAAACCCACCTAAAAACCGCTAAAACCCACCCCAAACTCAATCCAGTTTCAGTTTCATGTTCATGTTTGTGGAAAGCAAACAGAAACTCAACCAGCAGACTTTTCAGCTATGGTTTTAAACGGTGCTCACTCTAATAACAGAAAACCCATAGACATCCCAAAACCTATTAAGTTGGGCCTTTTACAAACACTGGTTTAACTTAGAAAAATCAAAAACCCAATCAAACACAACAAGTAAATTGAGCAAAGCTCATGTGACGCGCGATAGCAGCGGTCCCGCCACTCAGCAATCAGTGTACAGCAATAAGACATTAATGCATCTTGAAAGTGTACTTAAATTTAAGGTCTCGTTAAGGAAGACTCCTTAAATTGAAGAGTTCGAAACTTAGATTCAAAAAATGTACGTTCTATGCTAAAAATGTCATACGCAGGTTGCCCAGGTCCATCTCCAGCCATTTCGGCGCAATTCACTCTTAAAATGTGTATCGCAGTCAAAAATCACAAAAAAATTCACTAAAACCCCTATTTTGGGGGTTCAAGGTCATTCAAGGTCATCGACACTGACACCAATAAAAAGCTTGTCACTATTGCTGGTTATAATAAGCAGCATGTCTGTGCCTATCTGCAACCATTTTCACGCTACACCAGATAATTGAGCTAAAATAATCACTTTTTAGGGAGGTAGTCGTCTTTGACGCCTGCCTGCACCGGCCTCCTTAAACTTAGGGGGTCGGGACTCGGACTGCTAAAATCTACGTTGAATGCTGAAAATTTCATACGCAGGTTGTCTTGGTCTATCTCCAGCCATTTCATCGTAATTCAGTGTTGAAATGTGCGCTGCATCCAAAAATTGCAAAAAATTCACTAAAAACGCCTTTTTGCGGGTTCAAGGTCGTTCAAGATCATCGATGTTGATAAATCCCAAAAGCCTGTCACCAGTGCTTGTTATGATAAGCAGCATGTCTGTACCTATCTGCAACCGTTTTCACACTATACGAGCCAATACCGGCAAAATAACATCTTTTTAGGTGGGTCCCCTCATTGATGCCCTCGTTCGAGGGGAACCCCCGCACCCAAAGGCACGAAATTTTATCACGAAAAACTAGAGACCTTGAGGCAGCCAACAGTGAAGATTTCATGATTCTAGGTGTCGCCGTTTTAATACAGTGACAGGGTGTGACGGACGGACTGACAGACGCCCAGGCCATATTTAAGACGTGCGAAGCATTTTGTTATTGCGCGTAAAAACCACTGGGTTAGGTTTTGAAAACCCCAGACTTCTGCAACAACTCACAGGCTGTGATTTTTATTAGTGTGCTGACAACGAGAATAACTGAATTAATTATAAAATATGCAAAACTGATACAACAATTGCTGCAACTAATTTGCTGAAAATGACTTCAGACCCCCACGCAGAATTCATCAATGCAACTACAACTTCCGAAACACGCCACTGACACTGCACCAAGCATCAGAAATTTCGACTAAATTATCCTTGTGTGGTAGGCGTCAACAGATGAATGTCCAAGCAGGTTAGCTCAGATTTCTGCCGTTCCGTAGCTTCTATCCCAACACCTGGTGGGCACAGCTTGCGCCCAGTGAAAAATAGGGGGGGAAGTTTTGTTAAGGGTATAGACCAAAACTCCCCCCATTTTTCACTGAGCAATCTACGTCCATAATAAGGAGCCTGAAAAGGGGGGATTGAGCCCAAAAATGGGGAAAACTTGCACCCGAATTCAACTTTAGATCTAGGTGGGACAGAAGCCACTGATGCTGTGGGAAAAATTTGGCTCCAATCTGCAAGCTCATAGAGCAGACCACGATCTTGTTATCCTTTGCTTTGTCGAACAGCTGCTGGCAAAGGTTAAATGTCTTACTGACACACCAAATTATGGGACAAGAAAAAGGAGATTGATGGCATTACAGTTCTTCACAAATATCTATGTCCGTATTAACTTAATTTTCACAGATACCTGCGGATTTCCGTGTTTCTGGACATCCATCTGTGCAAATGAGCAGACGTCTCCCACACCGGTGACGTCAACGGTAAACTTGTGGTAGAAGTCGATGATGTCTGCAGCTTTGTGCCGGAGTCGAAAACACAATATGAACGGAGTGACGATCGGACTCAGCAGTTCCTCTATCAGAAATGTCTACAGAATGCACAAAATATGCCAGTGTCACAGACGACGGCATTCGGAAAAAAACGAAATGTCAATTAAGTGCAATGCACAAATGCAAATGTCCCACTTTTTTGCAAATGCAGCATAATCTCATGCATGGAACACAGACAGCCTATGAACGATGGCAAAAGAAACTGTAAGCATCAAATTCCAGACGAGCGAGCGGCATACAAACAAACGCCATTTAAACGGCCGTGAGCCAAACGTGTTCCATCCTTGACATCTAATAACTAATAAATAGAGCTGTCAAAACGTTAATTTTTTTAACACATTAATTAACACGTTATTAATGTACCAAGACCTGACAAGAGAGAGAGTAGGGGGGTAAGTTACCCCGGGCCCTGTGACGTTTAAGAGCCCGCCTGTAGAATATAGAAAGTTAGAAACACAATTTTAAACGTATAATCAAGAACAACTGATGTCATAGCCAGCATAGAAATCTATTAGCTTGTCGTCGGAATAATTATTTATTTACAGTTGTGATGGAATGGCAACTACAGTTTAGTTACTTGAATTTATTCGATTGTCAAATAACCACAGTTAACGGAATATTGGAACGTTTGCTTCACAGAATCTAGTAAATTAACATAAATTTACATATGTGCATTAATTTTTTTAATGCGTGTTAATTTATTAATGCATTAATTAATGCATTAATTTTACAGCTCTAGTAATAAGTTATACAAGTCAAACTTCAAACAGAAAGTCTCGGCTTCTATAAGTACAAGTTGCCTTGATCCGGGGAAACCTGGCCTGTATCCGAGATCCAGCCATTAAATGGAACCTGGCTAAAATTCTACCAGCACTCTATACCTACAATACTACTATTGCTACTACATATTCACGTGGCCTGTATCTGAGACCCAGCTTCTATTAGTGCAAGTTATTTTGACCCCAACCTTTATCCAGGACCCAGTACTTATTAGGGACTCGCCTTCAGTTTGAAGTTTTACAGTAATTGACGCTGTGAACAATAATGAACAAGAAGCCCAGCTGTTGCTAGGATAGCCTGCTAGTTACTGGTTGTCAGTGACCTTTAAGATCATCCAAGGTCGATGATTTTCATCTCATCTGAAAGGGCATATGCCACTTCCTATTAGTGATTAATAGTAACCTTAGCCCTATTTCACCATTTCCGAGATACGGCCACTCAAAGCTTGAAACTTTCCATTAAAAACTTCGGTCAGACCGCTGCAGACAGAGACATAGTTACTACTGACAGCTTGTAGAAAGTCGCCAGTACCCTATTCGACGATACCATCGCCAACCCTCTACGACTTACTGTTTAGCCACAATACCACACAATGCGTTAAGACCCATCAAAGTCATCCAAGGTCATTTGAAAGCCAATGTGCAACTTCCTATTAGTGACGTATAGCAACCTAAGCCCTATCTCACATTGTTTAGTGACAATACATTCGTCGAATTAGTCTGTTGACGTTTGTGCAAGTGCTGCTGCCTTCCACCTGGCAGAATGTTACTCCGACGAAGGCAGCTGCAGTTGCCGAAATGTCAACAAACAAATCAGTGAAGTTTTACTTTCGTGAATTCACGAAGCTTATTAATTAATTTGCACGTTCTTGTCAAAAGCAGTGTGAAGCTATTTCCACACAACACTCGGACGGTTTACCACTTTGTACTGGAAGAGATGCGTAAACTCATCTCGAACTTTGTACGTATGCGCGTTGCCCTTCCATGAATCCGGTATGTAGTGGATCTGCGCCAGTATTGCTCGCATCAGTAGCTCCGGGCAACTCACCAAATGCTACATCATTACCATGCGCAGATCCAATACAATACAATGTACACGGTGGGCCATAAAAACATGGCACTTTACTTTTGTCCATATCTTTGCCAATTAATGACCGATTTTCAAAATTCTTGCACAGACACACTCTGAGGACAATTGGCAATAATGTGATTATTATATATCCCACCACACTGTAAATACGTCTCTACACTACCTGAAATATGCATGTATAACGATAATTACAAACAAGCATTTTGGTAAAATTAAAAAAAACACTTCAGATCAACATTGCAGTGAATGACCTGTATAACACTAGACTGTGTGGGGCTAACACATATTTAGACACATATACAAGCACGTGCTTCCATTTGTGTTTCACCATTGTGATATAATACAGTTGGGGTGCTTTGATTCTATCGTATTATTTGTTAATAACATTTTGACATACATACTCATTATGTTTTGATATCAATATGTGCAGAACAAACTAGCAATTTATATGATGCGTCATTTTGTGCATATAAGCAAAATAATGCAGTAGCATTTTTAATGGAATAATATAAGGAACGGTTTTTATGACCCACTCTGTACAAACAACGTCTAACCTCGTTTGGTATGAGAACCCTGCAGACAGTTATGACCAGACCAAGAACGGTCATCAATGCAAGCACATGCTCCACTGACAAGACATCCTCATCAATCACCGTCAGAATAATCAGCACGGCTAGCAGTGACCCAGCAAAGAACGCCATGTGCCTAACAGCAAAACACTGAAAAAGCCCAAAGTCCATTATGCCGACTTTCACCGAAACTTCGCAAAGTCACAAACATAAACAACGACAAATAATAAAATCATGAAGTTTCAGTGAAAGTCGCGGACACAAATCATGAAAGCTGCAGATACAACCAACTCGACACATCGAGACGTTTGCGACAAAGTCTGTGAAAACTCCGAGACAAATGTGTTTGTGTTGTTTTAGTCCGTTACAATGCACGAAGAAAGTAGGTGACAAAGTTCACGACTTTGACGCGGACTTTGACGTAGACACAAATCACAAAAATTGGCAACATGATTTGTGTCGCAGACTTTCATGATTTGTGTCTGCAACAAAGTTGCGAACTTTGTCGCAAAGTCAGCATAATGGAATTCAAGCTTAAGTAGGCTAGTATAATAACCACTGCCTTGGCAGTTTATCAGTTTATCATTCACATAAAATTCTCATCTTAAAAGATAAATTCATAAAAAAGCAGCATAACCACTTTGCCAAGACAACACCACCATAAAGTTTATCAAGTTTTGCAGAAATAGTAGGCTGGTACCAAATAGCAGATTTTAATTTTTGGCAAATAAGAATAATATACAATATTATTTGACCGGATACAAATAAAGCATGAATAGCTGATGCAAGTTTGAACATCCCGGTTTTAACGCAGTGCGATGAAAAATTTTGAAACCAAGCATTCTGTATGGTATCCATGTTAAACAAATGATAGTAACACTAAGACAACTGACACTAACAAAATATGACAGCAATTTTACACCCACGCGTTACAGCATTCACTTACTTTGCTAGAACAGTTAAGATTGGTGTCATGAAAATATTCACATATTTGTCAGCCAAGCTGTATGCACGATTTAATCTACAAATAAATGCATATTGCATATCTAAAATACATATTTCAGCTATTCACTTAAGAATCCAGTCATAATTAAGGAAGTAAGTAAGTAAAATGTGAATTTATATAGCGCAAAACGTTAAATTAACCTTTAATGCGCTCGTCACACTAGTGCTAACTAAACAGGATTGTTTTAAAGAATTGTTTGAAACTGTCAATATCACACATTGGTGATATCTGAGTTCATCTGGCAGTGAGTTCCAGACCATCGGACCAGCAACTGGAAAAGCCCGACGGCCGTAGGTGTTGAGTCGACAGCGAGGTAGCCTACGATGAGCCGGTGTTGGTTAGCAGAACTTAGTCGATGTCAAGAAAACAGAAAGTTTAACGTTTACAGAAAAACCTAATATGAAACAAAAAACACAAAAAATCGACCAAAGCCTAAAATTGTAAAAAAGGTCCATTATGAGCGTGCATATGTATAGGCTAATGGCAGTTCTAATAATCTTCCCTCTTATCCTCCAGACATTCATTATTCTCAGTCTGTCGAAAAATGGAAATGGGGTAAGCCAGCAAATCAACACCAACTGCTCGACGATAGCTTTTGGCTGGACTTCATTACCAGGTGATCTAACTGCTGCTAGTTAAGAGACAGTAAATGCATGATCTGCATTTACAACAAAACTTCAGGAAACTATCCTAAGCTGAAAAAACTTCGTAAAAGTTGGATGGTTAGCAGAAATCAAAAGCAAAACCAACCACAGCAGCAAATTTATCTGTTATTAGATACATTTTCAACTCATTTTTAAAAATAGAACACATATATCTACAACAGCCACACAAAAATATAATGCGTTAGACTATTCAGTTAGTCTCACTTTTGATTACAATAATGCTTCTCTCAACTTTTGGAGCAAACTATGCAGCACACTGACTACTACGTATGTCGAGTATATTCCCAGACTTCCAGACCTTAATTTTTACAAGAAATGCTAAAATAAGCTAAAGCAAAAACAACAATAGCTGTTATTACATTGCAGCATCTTTAAACTTCTCCGATTCATCTCGAAAATGTTGGACTTGCAGCTCAAGTGCCTCATTCTTGCTGTAAACGTCGGTGACTACTTGAGGGTCATCGGTCAACAGCAGGCCTTTCTCATGCAATTCATACCTCAGTTCATCACAGAAACCATCAGTAATGTTATTAACCACGTTGCTGTAATCATAGCTTGTAACGTTAAATTTGTGCTTGATACTAGAGTCAGAGCCGCTTACAAACACAGCAAACAACTGAAAATTATTCTCTGTGTACCTAATATTTTGCTGCCGTAGATCGTCTTGTGTGCATGTTCAGTGTCTGTTTTTGCTATGCCATGTTAATTTTATTCTGTTACAACATACAGGGTGACGAAGTTAAGCCTATTAGCGTATAAAAGATTGTGCCATTTTTGGGCCCACCGTCTATCTCACACATAACAAAGAACTACATGCACAAATTTGAAAAATGGTGAAACATATTCATAAAAATCACACAAAAACCAACAAATAAACAAACATAAAAAAACTCACCATTCTGTCTGAAAGCAGTCCAGCGTACGATGCATATTCACGCGAACGAGAAAGTTGCGAACGAAGTCGTCAACTAACTCGGGACGTTGCGTCACACTTGACTTAGGTTGAGTGTCTCGCTTGGTCTGAAAAAAAATCACATTCAATGAATACAGTCTGTCAACCGCAACACAATCATCTGGAATGTGAACGAAAAGAAAAGTAATGTTAACCCAGCCACATTACAAGATCAAAACGTCACCACTAAACAGATGCTAGGTCAAGACAATGACCATTTAACAACAAAAAAGGTAATTTGAGCAAAGCTCATATGGCACGCAACAGCATTAGTCCTGATATCCAACCAGTGTACAACGTGTAATGATGCATCTTGAAGAAGACCCAAATTTGTACAAAATTGTACAGAAGACTTTATGAACCTAGGAGAAATGTACGTTCTATGCTAAAACTTTGTACGCAGGTTTTCCAACTCTGTCTCTAGTAATAAGGGTGCAGTTCACTCTTGAAATGTGCACCACAGCTAAAAATTGCAAAAAATCCTAAGACTACTATTTTGCAGGCTCAGGGTCATTTTAAGTCATCAATGTTGATAGCCTGAAAAACTTGTCACCATGGTGCTTGTTATGATAAGCAGCATGTCTGTGCCAATGTGTAACTGTTTTCATGCTAGACGAGCTAATAGCAGTAAAATAAAGGCTTTTACAAAAGACTCCACTTTCATGCCTTTGTTTGATATGAACCCCCTCACCCAGAGGCACAAACTTCTGTCACAAAAAAAACTCGATACCTTGTGGCAGCCTACAGTGAAGACTTCGAAATCCTAGCTTGCACCGTTTTGATAAGGCTCAAGGGTGTGACAGGCGAACAGACAGACAGACAGACAGACAAATGGACGCCAAAGCCATAGCTAAGATGTGTGAAGCATTCTGCTGTTGCATGTAAAAAAGTAAATTTATACACAGAGCCTAAAAACAAATGTCACTAGGCACTGCAGCCTCGATCAAAAACAAATGTGTTTTTGGTAGTTTCTTAAAATGTTCATGGTTGTATAAATTACAATTTACAGACAAAAGATTAAATATTAAACTCACATACATCACAACTTAATAGTACTGAAACAACAAAAACAGCAAAACTGTTTATACCGCAAGCTCATAGAAACCAAAACAGAATGCTGTAATTTTTATGCGTGAAAGCAGCTACTGCTTTCAGTGCGTCTTAGCCATCGCAATTCTGTCAGTTTGTCTGTCCGTCCGTCCATTCGTCACACAGGTGGATCAGTCAAAAATGATGCAAGCTAAGATCACCAAATCTTCACCGTCGGCTGCCTGAAAGACTCTAGTTTCAGAAACCGTAAAGCTTCTCCATAAATTCAAAGGGTGTCACCCCGAACGAGAGCGCTAAATAAGAGGGGGGTGGGCAAAATTTCTGATTTTTAGCAAATAAGTTGCTGTATCTCAATAACGGTGCGAGATAGGGCCTAGGTTACTATTAATCACTAATAGGAAGTCGTACACTAACTCTCGATTGCCACTGAATTCAATGACTTTGAATGACTCTGAACGCTAAAATAGGGGGGTTATGGATTTTTTCGGCGATTTCAGGCTGCGAGACACATTTCAAGAGGGAATTGCGCCGAAACCAATTGAGATAGACATGGACAAGCTGTGTGTGAAATTTTTAGTATTGAACGCATATTTCAACGGCCCAATTCTCGATTTTCTAGGTTCAAGAAAACATGCGCACGAGGGCATCAAACTGCAGTACCCATATAAAAGTCGTGGCGAAATGGTTAGAGATAGACTGACAGTTTGCGAACAGGAACTGCTATAGGCGCAGCTTGTAAGCATTAGATCAAATTTCTTGTTTTACCCATGTTGTGACTAAAAAACAGACACTAAAATGTCCACTTTAATTGTTTTAAGCAAACAATTTTTACCTCCGCCAAGGAGATTATGTTTTTGCCATTTTTTGTTTGTTTGTTTGTTTGTTTGCTTGTCTGTTTGTCTGTGTGTTAGCAAGATAACTCAAAAAGTTATGGACGAATCTTTCTGAAATTCTGAGGGAATGTCAAGCGTGGCATAAGCTACAAGTGGTTCAATTTTGGTGGTGATCCGGCGGGAATCCTGGATTCTGCAACATTTTGAAATTTTCGTTACCATTGCATTAAAGGGGGCATAAGCGAAACCGCTGGCAAAGCAAATATGGTGACGCCACCTGGCGAATAGCATTGCCTTGGTGGAGGTACCTGCGAGCTATGATTGCTTTCTAGTTATAAAATAATTTACCAGAAACACATCATTAACTGATAACATAGTGTAATATGTACATATAGACTTACTGAAGCTTCTACATCTTCAGCAGTTTCCTGGATTGCACGTATAGCATTTTCCAAGTCATCTTCAATGTCTAAATGACACAAATATTCTGCTTGTTAATATTTCATAAACAAGCACATTACACAGTTTTATATTTTCTTGCAATGTACATTACAGATATGGTCTGATGAAAAATGATGCATATTACTTTAACAATATTGGAATGAGTTCAAAATGATGCGTTGTTTTTAAGTATTAAATAATATTTTTACTGCCAGATTATTTATATATATTATTAGTTTATTAATAAGAATAATTTTACATTTGTGTTTTTGTCTTATTTTTTGTCGGTATTGCAAAAGCACCAAAGTAATGCAATTCAAATAAATAAATGAATAAACAAAAGAAAACTAGAAATTTGGGGCAAAGCCCAACGTGAGTCCACCCGGCGCCCTAAGTCCGATTGGGGG
>Ga0209367_1012002_pt1 | contig 11404 bp, 7 predicted proteins | sample WorMetLIZISLAND2_FD_187412 | JGI IMG/M metagenome (GOLD analysis project Ga0209367, IMG submission 187412) | Marine gutless worms symbiont microbial communities from Max Planck institute for Marine Microbiology, Germany - Olavius geniculatus... ... | reverse complement strand
CATATTAACATGGAGAATCTAGTTTTTAGGAATATACTATGTGAGACAACATTTGATAAAATTTAATTAGTTTAGTGAATTAGCAATTTTGTAGGTGTAGCACGAATTTTCTGGCATTTGTATTTGCTATAGGTTTAAGTGATTTTTATTTTTTATTTAGATCAGATTTATACCGGTATTCTAATTTTTTTATAGGGAAAGGTGTTGGTGGTTGTCACCTGCTGGGAAATGGTACTGGTCTGAACATGGGCTTTGTCACTGGACCTCCGGTTGCTGTCAGTGATGGTACGTTGGTCATACGATACACGAATGGAGATCAGTGCAGTGTTCGCTCAGCGATAAAACACCTTCGCAGCACGACCATTATGTTTCATTGCTCTCTGCAGCAGGTGTGTTTTTATTTGTTAGTGGCATATTGTTTACATTTGGTTTATCAGTGAGCTCTTCAGTTTCTAAATGTGCTGTGTAGATCTTTCATAGACCATTGCAGTAGGTTTTTAGATGCAGGATACCATACATCAGCAAGCATATGCGGTGGTGAGAATAGTTAAGAGTTAAGCGTAACTAAATTTATTGTTGAAAGAAATGGATAACAAACAGCTGGACTGTGTGAAGGTTTTTTGATGCTGGTCGTCTGTTGTCAGGTTTCATACAGCGTTATTTGATTTAATGTTATTTAATTTGTTACCTGTATTTAATTATATTTTTTATTCAATGTTGTAAATTAATTTTGATGTAACTGTTAAAATTATCTTACATTTACATTTTGTGTGTTACATTACTTTGTTATTTTGCGCTGAACCCTATATATTGAGGCTTTGTGATCATCAGTTTATTGTTAGCCATTTTTATTAACTAAAATCGTTAATTTTATTTTCAGTATAGCAAACTGATAGAAGCAACACAAAATTTTCTACTTTCAGTTCGGGGAAAACGGATAACGCCCCCAGGCCGCTGAGATCCTGCCGCCGTCACTGTTAGGCGCTGAACTGGTCTGATGTCACTGCAGCCACTGATACTTCGTGAGAAGTTGACGGCCTGGGGAGACTAAAATGTAGGAGAAAGTTAATTAACTACCTAATAAAGCTGAAATGAATAAATCAAAGTTGTGCAGTAAGATTATAGGTCCATGCTGTAAGTACATGAGCAGGCCATTATGGTCCAATTCTGCCATCATCGAGCTGAGAGTAAACTGAAAGGTTTTTAACCTCTGAGTATTTTGAAAAGATATGAATAAGAATTGTGGCACTTAGTCATCTTTTTTCAGTTCACCTTGTATAATGAAAGAACGTCGCCCTGCGCAGTTAGTCATAGTAGATCGCGTCACTCTCCACCTGTGCAGATTTCATTTCAGCAGCCAGCGGTGGTAACGAGGAGTTTACTGCACTGTGTCCCAAAAAAAACATCCCTGACATTTTCGACTGTAACGTGAAAACCAATGATTAGATTTTGATAATTTTTGGCACAAAAATTCCCGACACGACTTGCCATCAAAAGACCATTTAGTTTCCCACCTCACCCAACGTTTGTTTCTGCACTACTTGGGGAAAATACAACCAGCGAAATATCACTTTTTATCCAGTGCGATATGGTTGCTTAATTAACATAACGCGTAAAAACACATTTTGTTCACATTTCTGACAATTTGGCTGACATTTCAATCAGTTGTCCATTTTTCAACTGTCTGCAGTAAAATTGCTTGAAGTGCTGGTTCACTATGCGAACACAGGCAAAGAGATGCTTTCTCCATTCATTGACAGCAGTATTGATAAAGTTCTGCTTCTGACCAATCCCGGCTGTACCAGCCACTTCTTGATTTCACAAACATTCCTAAACTTCATCTGGTAAACACACTGCTGCATGGCCCTTGGAATAGACCGACTGTTGGAGCTCACAGATTAAGATAGATGGAATTTATCGATGTTTTTCATTCATTTTAACGCGTATTATGCTTGGTCTGATTTCCCCAGGTAGTGCAAAAAAAGACGTTGGATGAGATGGAAACTAAAACAGCCAGTTGTGTCAGAAATATTTCTGCCAAAAATTATTAAAATCTGCTGGTCTTTATTTAAGTTATGATCGATAATGCCGGGGGTGTTTTTTCAGGTTTTCTGTTTGTTTCAACACATATTTCGCTTGATCTGCTTTCCCTAGGTAGTGCAGACGCATACATTAGGTGAGGTGGAAAACTAAATTGTCGTTTGATGGCAAGTTGTGTCAGGAATATTTGTACCAAAAATTATCAAAATCCGCTAATCGGTTTTTAAGTTACAGTTAAAAATGTTGGGGATGTTTTTTTGGGATACAGTGTAGAACTCTAAATTATAAAGGTCCTCCTAATATTTTTTTTACTTAAGAATTAGTGAATCTATTCACCATCTTTAATGCAGTACTGGTGGCGGTATGAAATAAACAGCAGCGCAGTCAAACTGATTTTAGTAGTCCAATTAGCTGCACTTCAGATCGCCGAACTGCTTTTATTAAATTCTGATTCTTTCAACCCAGTTTGGCGAACTGACGATAGTAAATTTGGTCACCAATCTCTCAGTTCCCCCAACTCTCCGTAGCACTGAGCAACTAAAATATGATCTGATTTTGTTATAGTGTTGTCTTAAGGTAGATACTTTGTGATTATCTGTGCTCTGCTGATGTAACAGTGGACTGCTTTGTAAAAGATATTTGTGAAAGTGATAAAAGTTTCCAAGATTAGCAGTGTCTGTTGCTGCTGGTGTTGATATTGCAGCATGAACCTGTGTTGGTAGAAGTGACTGAGGAATGTGAATATATCATAGACTGGAAAACACCTTATGCCTGTCCATTGATGGTGAGTTAGTCCTCTTGCTCATGCTGTGATCAGAGTATCTATAGTATGCATCATTTTTTTTCTGATTGTGTAAGTTGAATTGTCCGTAAAGGTTAGATTTTCTGTTCTATTATTGTGTGTTTGTGTGCATTCTGCCTGAAAAGGCCATTCTCGAAATGACCTATACTGTGTCGGGCAGGACGTTAAATTCTACTCACTCACTCACTTCTGCTTTCAAAATAATCTATGGATCAGGAGAAGATGGAGAAAGTCAGCTGGATGGACAAGAAGACTAATGAGGACATTTTATGTTGTTCAAGAAAATAGGAAGATATTGGGTGTAATAACTGTTGCGTTGATCTGAAGAAAGCAGTTGAAGATAGGAGCATTTGACGAACATTTAAGATAAACTTGCTGAATTGGCAGATCACTGAAAGAAGTGTAGCAGTGCATTTAAGATATAGTAGGAACTTCCAGGATGGCTTTATTGCAAATTTCTTACAGAATATACCAGTTAAAGAGTTTTGTAAATTGATCAGTATTCAGAAAAGATAAAGAGTGTGTATAAAGGTTAAAGGGTGTTTATAGCTCTCTGTGGGAAACCCGTCAAAGAGCTATGGAGCATCTTGGTGTTGGTTATGAACCAAGATAGTTCACCTGTTTGTGGAGTCGCCCATCCAACTACTAGTCGCTTGATAGCTATCTGGTTGGGAGTTGAACCTACAACCTTGCGATCATGAGTTCGACACCAATCATTACGTCAACAAGCCATGGCGTGGATAGAAGTCTAGGGTCTTGCTATTTATGTTTGAATATGTTTGTGGTGATGCATTGTCATGTTGTATGTGTGTGGCTGCCAGCATATGATCGGTTCTAACTGCCAAGTGAGTGTTGATCGACAGCACATGACATTCAACCTCATTGAGTTGCAGAAAAAGGCTGGTTATGCCTGGAATGTGACCACAAGTCGAGGGGACTTTTTGCTGAATGTGTGTGGTCCGGTATCTGGCCCTCTGGTGACTGGTAGCTGCAGTTCTGGAATGGTCGGTGCTTGCCTGGTTCAGAATGGTTCAGCGATTGATGTTGGTCAGTAGTCTCAAACTGTGTTTTGTGGCATATTAGAGCTCTGTGTTGCTCTATCTTAACTTTTCAGTGTTTTGCTTAATTTTTGTTTTTGCTCAGAAAGTCACTGAAGACATAGATGCATGCTACATGCTGTATGTGAAGCCCAATTCAACTGTTGAGAGTAGCTACTGATTATAGCCATTTGCCAGTGTTACATGAGGTGTTATGTATTCTAGGTTGTTAAGGTTAATGCTCTATATATATTATTTACTTACTTATTTGCTTGCTTGCTATGCCTACTAGGCTGTTTAGTAAATTTAATTGCTCTCCAGTATACTTTTACCTTTACTGCCAAAATGATTTTGCAAAATTGTTGATAAGTGCCTGGTCATCTTGGTCTAGAAAACTAACAGTGAATTTATTATAGGTCGAAATTGGATGAACCTTTGCCCAATTTTTCTTTAATCTTTTAACTCTCTAGGTTCTGTACTCTAATTTCCAGTGACACATCAGTTATTTTAGTATTATTCACTTATCGACAGCATAACACATTTGGATTGAGATTTGTGTTTTCAAGTAATTCTAGTTTTATGTAATTTATGAATTAAATAACATAAATAAATAACATAAAACTAAAACTACTTGAAAACATAAATTTAGAGCTGTCAAATTAACGCATTAATTATCGCATTAATGGGTTAATAAATTAATGTGTGTTAAAAAAATTAATGCGTGTTAAAATAATTAATGCACATACGTCAATTTATGTTAATTTACTAAATTCTGTGAAGCAAAAGTTCCAATATTTCGTTAAACTGCGGTTATTTGACAATCAAATAGTTTCAAGTAACTAAACTGTTGTTGCCATTCTATCACTACAGTAAATAAATAAATATTTTGACGACAGGCTAATAATTTTTATGCTAGCTATGACACCAGTTATTGTTGATTATACTTTTAAATGTGTTTTTAACTTTCTATATTCTACAGGCGAAGCCTCCCAAACGTAAGGGACCCGGAGTAACGTACTCTTTCTCTTGACGGGCCTGGGTGCGTTAATAACACGTTAATTAATGCGTTTAAAAATTAACGCAGTGTGTTAATGCATTTAAAAAATTAACACTTTGACAGTTTTACACAAATCTCAGTCGAAATTTATAATTTGATAACTAATTATTTCCATGACAGTTCTCCTGGCTGTCCATAACAGGTTGGTGGCTGCATGCTGTCGCTATTCAGGAATATGTGGCCCCTTAGTGCTTTGATGCTATTGGTTTTGTTTGTAAAGTTGCTGCTACAGCCATTCCTGAAACCGATATGTGATAGTATTTGAATATGAAAATAATGTGTATCAATATTATTTGTTTAGTTTTATAATGTGTATGGTAAACTGATAGTGGAAACTCGGTTCTGAACGTGTGAGCATCATCCGGTGATTGTAACAGGTAACTACAATGGAAACGTTGAGTATGAGGAGGGGCGGTTGATGTTGAAGTATGTAAATGGAGATGGCAGCTGTTATCATCGGCAGAACTACACTACAACGATAGCATTCACGTGTCACCATGGCAAGCGTGCCATAGCAGGGCCTCGCTATATGCCTCACCTATCAACCCAGTGCTCACACCAGTTCGAGTGGTCAACGTCACATGCCTGCTTCCCTTTCCGGTCTTTTATAGTTTTCATTGGATCAGACTTTAATCTGTTTTGTTTGGTTCTGTGCTAGGAATGCCATCTGTTCTGTAAAAGAACCCACTGCAACAGTGCGATGCGGCTCTCTCTCCCTGGCCTTTTACTTGACTTAAAAAGAAAGTCTTAACTAATGAATATATCATAATATGGCATTGAATTTTTTTCATTAGCTTTATGATTTAAGTAAAAAAAAAGAAAGTCTTATTTAATGAACATATTGTATAGCTTTTGAATATTTGTGAGTCTTTTTGACTTTTGCTTAGTAGGTTGATGCAAAACATTGATTGATGATAATTGACTACAGATGTGTCAGTTGTTTGAAATAGTTTCGTAAAAATTTGTTTACCCTAAACATCCAGAGACTACATGTTTTTTCTTGACATATTACAAACTTCCAGGACATATAGTGTTCATTGTCAAAAACCAATATGTGCAGAACGCTTTACTATTTCACTTATCTACTTTTTAGTGTGCTGTTATAGGTATTCAAACTGCATGGAAGATAGTGGAAAAATACAACTTAGTGTTTATTTGTTGTTTGTTTGCTGGTAGTTACTCCATGTGTTGCTACACTGATAGCAATGGCAACAACTATGATCTGTCGTCGTTGAGTCTGCCCGATAGGAACTATGAACTTATGTCAACTGACGGCACAATGAGATTTGCACTTAGCATATGCACGTCACTCGTTCACACTAGAGGTTTATTTCTTTGCATTTTTTCTTACTTTTTCTTTCTTTCTTTATACTTGTGTTGAGCTGTAGAATGGGTTTAGTCAGTTTGCTAGCCAGATGTTGTTAAAGGCCTTAGAGCCATTTTTTTAGTTTTGTATTAGTATTGTTAGATTGCATGTGCGTGCAAATTTTTTTTTGTTAATATGTTCATGTATATGAGTGTGTTTAGGTAGCTTATTATTGTAATTTAATTTTGTGGTTGTGATTTGATTTTGGAGGGGTCAGTTTGTTTAATTATTTGCATTTTTTTCTACTTTGTTAGTCCCAGTGCAAGTGGTTGCCTGAAGTGACATCTTCAGAATGGCTTATTGTAATGTGTCAGGCAGGACGTAGAACCCTACTCACTCACTGTTTTTATTTTTTGCTCAAGATGTTGGATTTCGTAATCAAAACCAGCTTGTAGCTGGAGCTGATATCAGTTAGTTTGCAGGAACTATATATCATTAGTATTGGTAGGTTTTTGATGATGTTTTTTACTGTTTTATTGTTTCAGGTGTTTCGTGTTCATCTTATTCAGCAGCATGCTTGATAACAAGCGATGAAGCCAATAACCGGTATGTCTTCAGTGTGAAAAAATAATATCGAAAAACAGCAGTAATGTGCAGTTATACTAATAAATCTTTGTGAGCAAGTTATTTGAAGGTGACGAAAAAGTTCAGATACCAGTTTGTGTTGAGAAACTTTTTGATAAACTCCTATCCATAACCATCCTTCTGTTTCACTTTTATTCCAATTTTTATCTTTTTTATTAAACACTAAATTTTGTTGTTATATATACAATGGTGACATGTCATGACGTCAACAGCAGCTGCTGCTACGCTAATCGGTAAACATTGGGCAAGTAGGCCTGATACGACAAATAACATCAAAAGAAGAAGGCTTTTTTTTAGACTATGTTAGTGATTACCAACTAAAGTCAGCTTGTAAGGACGCCATATGCATAGCCCCATCTAAGGTTACCCAAATGATTTTGCTGTTTTAGAGGACTGATATCATCACATCGTCCAGTTGTAAACACATCACACAGTTGTAAACTGGTAAGTTTTTTACATATATACATGTGATAGATGTTAGACACTAATTTGCATTAATGGTAGTTTTACTGACAACACGTAATAACTTTATGGTAGCTAGTAACTTTCGTGTGCTGATGATGTTGTCTGGTGATGTAGAGAGTTGCGTTTTGTTGGGCAGGACTTTCACAAGTATTGGAAGATTGTCAGCGGATGGTGAACAAGTGCTGAGTGTGGTTGATGGTCGTCTAACATTGACATATGCTGGTGGGGATAACTGTGCCAGTGGGCGTCAGCGTAAAACTATAATCACTCTGCTCTGTGATGAAAATTCCTTGGTAATCCAGATTCTACCAATATGTCATTGTTGTACAGGCATTTCTTTAGCCGTCGTTCGATTGATGACTGTCTGGAGGATAAGCGGGAAGATTATTAGAACTGCCATTACCGTGACATATGCACACTTATAATGGAGAGTTCTTACAGTTTTATGTTTAGGTCATTCCATACCAGGTTTTCCTATAAAGGTTAAACATTCTGTTTCATTATTGTGAAGGTTAAATTTTCTTTTCTATTATTATGTGTGTGTGCATTGCTTGGCAAGACTCTCCCTGAAATGATCTGTACTGTGTCGGGTAAGACATTAAACTCTACTCACTCACTTACTCAATTTTTAGACGTCATATTTGTGTCACATTGGGTTTTTTGTCATTTTGTTGCCGCTGTTAATGTCCATGGTGTTACTATTCTCACCATTTCTCTTTTAATTAGAAATATTAATCAGAGGATGCTTAATGAGTAGCAACAAATGTAGCTGTATAAAAAGTTACTTTATTTGAAATATTTTGAACTTTGCTTTTGCGGCAGCTTTGCTGGCAGCAATGATTTGTAACATTGTACAGGTCTTGAAGTTGTCCATAGTTGCTTTTTTTTTAAAATCATAGCTGCACTGTATTTTAAAATCTGCACAGCCAGGCACTGTTTTCAATTATAACATTTGATTGATTTTTTTGTGAAGAGTGAATTGATTGAGATATAACCACTGCAGAATATAGAGAATATACTCTATAGAACGCATCTTGTTTGTGACTTTTTGCAGATTACTTTGCCGGAGTTTGAGTCATACATTCAGAGTCAGTGCACATATAGATTTGTGTGGTCAACAAGAGCTGCTTGTCCCGTTGACATGTCGGCTGTCGGTGATAACTGCACCGTTACTGATCCCACCAGCCGTATGATGATTTGATCATGCTCTGTTGCGTCTGATGTAGAAAAACTGTTGCTTTTGTTTTTTTTCATCTTATCGGCTATTTCTGTGGTTTTTCTTTCTCTTCCATTAAGAACTGTCTGGAATTGTGTGAGCAGGTTTCGGTGGGGCACATTTTCTTTTTTTTATCCAACCAGTATGGAAAAGTTGCTTGATGCAAAACTGATGGTGGCAATGGTTTGCTTTTTTTGGACAGTTTTGATTTTAATGCCATTATCGCTGATCGATGGCTTGTGTGTAAAGTATGATGTGGTTGTCAGGTAGAATTTTGATATTTTTCAGTCAGTGCATTGCAAATTTTTTAATTTGTAGTTGAAAATGTGTTAAGGGAATTTTGGTTATTAACAGTTCTTTGTCTCTGTTGTTAAGCAAGAGAAATATATAAAAACTTGAAATCGTTCTTGTAGCAGACTCACTTGAGTAACTCTGGAGAAATTGACCAGCAAAACTAAAGTCGAAAGTTATACTAGAAGCAGCAGCAGATATGCATGTCTGTATGTATGAATTCTATTTTAGTATAGTTTTTGTAATGCGTTTTGTGAGGTGTCTGTATGCTTCATTTGATTTGTAGACTATTGGTATGACTTGAGTCTTTTGAAGACGATGGCTGACCAAGTGTTAAATGACGACCCTCATCAGATGTCATATACTCTCAGTATTTGTCGGCCTTTGACAAATTCATCCTGTGGTCCAAACTCAGGCAAGTCTTAACAACAACTGTGTTTTAAGCCGCCTGGAATGGTAGTTTTTGGAAGGCCTTATGTTTTGCAACAGTTTTCATTATTATTGTTTTCATCATGAAATGTCTGAGGTCCCTCAGCCAATTGCCGCAAAATTTTGCCACATAGTTGTGCACATGTTCAATTCTTACATGCAAAAGCAGCTACTGCTGCAGTGCATCTTAGCCATCGCAAATCTGTCTGTCCATTCGTCCGTCTGTCCGTCTGTCACATGGGTGGATCAGTCAAAAATGGTGCAAGCTAGGATCACCAAATCTTCACCATCAGCTGCCTGGAAGACTCTAGTTTCAGGAACCGTAATGCTTTTTTTTATAAATTTGAAGGGGGGTCACCCCAAACGAGGGCGTTAAAAGAGAGGGGGTATGAAAAATTTGTGATTTTTAGCCAACAAGTTGCTGTATCTGAGAAACAGTGCGAGATAGGGCCTAAATTACTATTAGTCACTTATAGGAAGTCATACACGGGTTTTCGATTGCCATAGAGAGCAATGATCTTGGATGACCTTGAACATCAAAATAGGGGGTTTTATGGATATTTTGGCGATTTGGCCTGCAACACACATTTCAAGAGCGAATTACATCGGAATCGCCAGAGATAGACTGGGACAGCCTGCGTATGAAACTTTCAGCGAATGCTGATTCAAATTTCGCTCCCTGCATTCAAGGAATTTTTCATATGGGGGCGTCAGACTTGAATACCCTCTTTAAAATACTCGCATTCAGCCACTCTGCAGCATCCACGCAAGACGGTGGCGCCATATGGCTTATGTAAATACATAGTACCCAGTGTCAGTTGCTGGGATTGATGAGCTTAAGATTTGTTTGCAGTCGGCCTTCACCATGCAGTGCTGTCGTGCGTTCTTCTTTGCGTTGGCTGGGCTTTTCTTGTATAATCACAGTCCAAAAATTTGGGGCCTGCCTCCCAGACAATTTTGGGGGCCAAAAACATGCAAAATTTGGCCCGATTTTGGACCCCTTCCCAATTTAAGCGCAAATATCGTCAGAACGGATAGAGATATCCCAAATTGGAAAACTAAGTGACCGACAATGTTTCCTTCCACGTTGGGCAAAAAAAGTTTGGTGAACGTTGGTCGATTAATTGCTGAGATTTAGAAATGCAATCATACTCACCAAATCGACTTTTTCGGAAAACAATATTTTGGTTTCTAGGGGATGCTGCGCCCTGAAATTTTTACACCCACTGAAGAATGTTTATGGCTTGCTAGTTTACAACCCACCGGGGATGGGGGTTTTCCAACATTTTAAACAAAAGGGTGTCAAAATTTGACTTAAAATGTAGCGTATGCACTTACAACTTTGTAGCTTCACAAAAGTGGATTAGTGGAACTGTTTGCCAGCTTGTGTAGTCAGTATTCTTTCTGTTGATTTTTCCCAAAGTTGATAAAGTATTGCCATGTGGTCGAACACTGAGGGCAATGTTTGCCTCAAGACAATATTAAAGTGATTTTTGACGGGTTGGCTGAGCACTTGGTTAATACTGTGTATTTGTTAATGTCGCATGATGTGATTTGGACCATTTGCATGCAGGTATTTTGCATTGAGGTATAACAACATAGCTTGTTTAACATTGTTCATCTTGTAGGTTGTTGTCAGCATGAAAAGCATGGAGAGCAGCTTTCGTTCAGTGCAGGTGCTGCCAATTCCGCACTCAGTGTTACTGATGGACTTTTGGTTCTGACATACACCAGTGGTGATAAGTGTCATCGCAACGATGTCAATTGTAGCTCAATCATTACATTTGTATGTAGCGCCGGCACTAACGCCGAGCCAGTGACTAGCAAAGATCTCGGTCGACCACATTTTGTCAATGAAGATGACTGCACCTACAAGTTCACATGGCCGACCTCGCTTGCTTGCCAGCGTACGGTATGATTTGTCAGATTGTTAAAACAGCAGTTGCTTGGGGAAATTTGTGGAGTTTTGCCCACAGTTTTACTGCGTTTTTTTAAATATCTAATCTTTTGTCTTGCACTTGTTTTAGTCTGAGTAATGATTGCAGTCGCATATGATATAATCACCTACTGTATATTATTTTATTGTATCACATTGCATAGTATATATATGTTATGG
>Ga0209367_1012001_pt1 | contig 11404 bp, 10 predicted proteins | sample WorMetLIZISLAND2_FD_187412 | JGI IMG/M metagenome (GOLD analysis project Ga0209367, IMG submission 187412) | Marine gutless worms symbiont microbial communities from Max Planck institute for Marine Microbiology, Germany - Olavius geniculatus... ... | reverse complement strand
ATAGACGGCGGTGTGCGGCGGCGAAGGCTCCTTGTGTCCGGGAGCCGGCTGCTCCGCAGGCCAAACACTCAAGGGTGAAGCGGTACTGTCGAGCATCAGTAGCAGTCGGTGGAAGAACCATTAGCGGTAATCTTAAAAACAAGATAACAGAAAAATAAAATGAAAGGAAAAGTAATTTTGGAGAAACAGAGCACTGAAATAGAATAAATATAGCATATTAGTTGCGAAATTTTAAGTAATAGGGAATAATACGAAAGTGAAACAAAATAAAAAATTAAGAAAGGATATAACATGATAAAACTACAAATAATATAGATAAACAGAGATTACGGTTGCTGTAAATTTTGAGCGGTCAGCAGCCAGCGCTCGTACACAGGCAACAGTATGTGCAGTATATCGGTAAGGCGCATGCGCGGCGCCGCTGCGAGCTGCGCAGGGTATTGAGCTGCGAGCGAATGACGAAAAGCTGAATGTAAAAGTGGTATGAGTGCCAGTACTGTAGTCTAATATCAGAGTAGTGACCCAGTGAAGATGTTGAGAAGCGCGCAACAGAAGGTCGGCCATGTAGTCAGGTTGCTCGACAATGGTAGCATAAGAAGGAGAAGGTACGGACTGTGTAGGTGGTAGCGGTAGATGGGCAGTATACGGAGGCAGTGCATCGCGGAGGTAAGCGTGCGAGGGCGGCGGCGTGATTAAGCGAGCAGGAAGCGGGCGGCGCGCAAGCGGGCGAGCCGGCGTAGGCGGCGGCGTGTCAGGTAGACAGTCGTGGAAGAGGATATGTCGACCCAAGTCCACGACTGAGGTAAGGTAAGGTAGCAGGATGCACAGCGTATATTAAGAGCGCGAAGCGACTCTACAAAAGCTGCGTTGCGTGCGCGGAAACGGCACCACTCGGTGGCTGTAAGATACACGCTGATGAACAGTTGCAGAGCGTCAGCATCGTCACAGCGGCCGAAGCGAAGAGCGTGCTGCGCAACGGTTGCTGCGCTAAGTCCGGAGCGGCAAGCGGTACAACATCCGGCGAACCATGTCCGCGATGGTGTGGGTGGCGGGATGTTGTAGTCTAGCCAGGAAGTGAGACTGCTCTGCTAGATGAAATATCCGGAGTAACAAAGCGTCATTGTCTACAAGAATATAAAGTAAAAGATTCGTGCGGTAAGATAGATCACAGGAAAAAAATGGGAAGTAATGTACAATCATGTAATATTAATAATGTAGCAAGTAAGCTGAGGTAAAAAAAATCTAAAACAGAAATGTAACGAAAAGGAATGTATGTTTAGAGAAAATCGAAGCACTAGCCGCTGATAAAGGTAATAGTAACGCAACTAGAAGATAATATGAAACGACAATTACGCATTTTAATACATAATAAATCAAATAGTTGTAAAATAAAATATGACCCCAGGCATATTTATTTATTTTTTAGTATTATTATTATATTATTTTTTATTATTGCTTAATTTAGTTGAACTTAATTTATTAAATAATATGTAATTAAATTAAAATTTTTTAGCAAACGTGCAAAAGCAAAATATAAGAAAACGGTAAAGATAGAAAAAAAGGGAAAGAAAAGAAAAGAAAAAAATCTGCCAATATTGGCAAAATAACGACATAAAATACAGTGATATAGAAAACAAAATTTAGTGCATTTTAGACATAAAATGGTACGCCAAAAGATAAAATGACGTTATTATTTACATGCAATATAACACCAAGAGCATCGCTTTGCTACTCGCGCTGCGCTTCGCGAGCTTGCATTAGCCAGCGTTCGTACCACCCGAGATGTGTGGTAGCATCCAAAAGTAGCTGACGAAGGTGAAGTGGTTCTGCTGGTGCCTGTGTGGAGGTGTGCGGCGGTGGACGTTGTCCTGGAGGTAGACCCGAGATGTTGGACCGCTGATCACGTCGCGAAAGCGTAGATCCCGACTGCAACATACTCTGAGCGTCCAAAGCGGTCATAGGAGTGTGCGGTGAAGCTGCAAAGTATGAAGAAGTGCGTGCGTGTACCTCGAAATGAGCCTCGAGAAAGACAGGTAAAGTAAACGTCAAACCGCAAGGGTCAGAGCGAACGAGGAAATCGTGGTGGTCTGCGTGCGAAGCACAGGTCATGCCAGTTGTAGCCGGTAGCGCGGCAGACTAAACAGGTGTACACCACAGCGGGGGAAGCACGCGCCATCTGTGCAAGCAAGCAAACAGCACGCAGGACACGAAAAAGAAAGTATTAATGCTACGTTCTATTTTAAGACAAGTACAGGAAACAATTAATCGCAGTTACATGCAAAGTAAAACGTTCTACAGAATCCGTTCTTAGAAAATGTGAATAGGTGAAATATAACGCTTGCGTGACTTTTTGTGCCTTTCCTTTCCTTCTCTTTTTTTCTTGCCGTCCTCTACAGGAAAAACGACTGAACTGATTTTAACGCACGATGGCTTATACGACGCGGTTTTGCGCAAGGAAGTGCCTTTTCGGGGTTAAAAAATTTAAATTCAACATTTTCAACATTTTCACCTATTTTTTCACAAAAATATGAAAAATTACAATGGCGCCTATGGGGAAAAGTAGACAATGTGCTAAACTGTCATAACTCCGGCTAAGTATAAGATAAAGACGTAATTTTTGGTTCTAGGTATGGTTTTCGGGGTCGGCCAATTTAACGGTGTCATTTATATTTACCCATGCTCGACCACCGTTGCCATGGCAACGAAATTTGGGACAAAATAGGCGATAACTCGGCCCCCTTAAAGAAAAATTGCACGTTGTTTGCAACTACCCCCTTATTTTCGGGCCCGCGCTATCCGATGGTGTTATTTAAATTTTTTTTCTGCCAACCCCGTTGCCATGGCAACGAATTTTGGGACAAAATTGACTATAACTCGGATTGTGTAAGATATATTTGCAACATTTTTGTCGTGGTAGTAATTGTAGTGGTTATTCTACTGTCCGATTTTATTCAGCTCCAGATTACTTCCAACCGCAATAAACCTGAGAGCTGCTGCGAGATAGAACGCCCGTCCGCTTTAATAGTAACTTGATAGTAAACCCATAGAACTAAGCAAAGTAGCCCGTATTCCAAGATAAAACCAATTTTAAATTTACTTTACGCGCAATAAAATAAATAAAATACTGGCGAAAAGTAAAGTTTGGAGACAAAACACACGGATTTTGAGTCGTTTAATTTAGCGGAAGTTGATAGTATTCATGACCACGGCAGCAGACCACGTTGGTGCTAGTGTTGGGCCATTTTAAAATATTATTATGGTTTGTCAAAAATTGTGACTTCCATCACAATATACGTATAGTAGTAGTAGTAGTAGTAGTAGTAGTAAGGATAAGGGCAAGATAGTAATATTGTATGTGTACGGTTATGGTAGCAATAGGGGTGACGTAGGTTTTGCGAAGGGTAGACTGAGTATGGTAATGGTAAAGTAGGGGTTACTTATAGTCGAAGTAGAAATAAAAGTAGCATTAGTTATGGTAGTAGTTGTAGTGGTTATTTTACTGTCTGATTTTATTCAGCTCCAGATTACTTTCAACCGCAATAAAACTGCAAATATTAATGTAAAAACTGTTCAGTTTATATACAGTGTAAAGGTGACATCGTGGTTATAGATATAAAACAGCAAAAAATCACAATTTAAATATTCAAATATTTAAATAATAATTAAAATATTTAAAATATTTAAATATCACCATTGCACAATGTCAGAAAAACTTTGCTGACTGTATAATGGTAAAGTTTGAATATTTACCGCGCAGGCTGTGATCGGATAGTCATGCCGTGTACCGCGATTCCTTCTGCGTTAGGCGAAACAAGTCCGGTGAAGTTCGGTCCAGTAGCTTTGGAGATCTCGATGTGAAATCGTACCCACCGAAAGCGCGTTTTTCGGAAGACCATATTTCGGCCCTTAGGCGGTGCTGCGCCCCCAAATTTTTACACGCGCTTGAGAATGACTAAGTCTTACTAGCGCACCCCCACCGTGGACGGGGCCCCCTTACATTTTTTTTCAAAGGGGGGTCAAAAATTGGCATAAAATGTAATAAATGCGTGCTTATAACTTCGGAGTTAGGAGGTGTAGCCCGACGAAACTTTGGCACCTGACGCGCTTCTTATGCGTAACGTCGCAGCGTATTAAATCCGTAATGGGCGTCAGAAACGTCACTATCGTGAATGGCCCCACCCACTGATTGAACAGCTTACGGTGACGCTGTCGTACAAGTGGACGTGGCCAATAAAGCCAAACTTTCTGGCCCACGCGATACGGCACGGGTTTGACTCTGGCGTCAAAGTACCGTTTTTGTGTTTTGACGTACGCGTGAAGATGTTCCCGCGCAAGTGCAGATTATCGCGGTGCCGCTCCACGAATGGAACGGTGACGGCAGTATTGTCGTCCGGCGGACAGATATAAGGCTGCACGGGAGCATAGTTTCCCGGCTTAACATGGCCATATTTGTCGTGACGCCAGTGGCTTTATGCCTAATCGCACGGTACGCTGAAAGAACTGTGGGCAGCTTAGAAGGCCAGCCCGTGGGATCCCCCTCGCATGTGACTCGTAGCATTTGCAGGAGTGTGCGATTAACACGCTCAGTCAAACCATCGGAGCGGGGATGGAAAAAAAGTGGTACGCGACTTACTCTCTCTTGTCAAAGCGCACATTTCTTTGAAGAGTGCCGATTCAAATTTTCTCCCCTGATCCGTATGGATTTGTAGAGGGTAACTAATACGGCTGAAGAAGCCGTCGTACACTGCTCGCATGCAGGTGCTTGCTTCCTGGTCGGGGAGCGGATACGCTTCTACCCACTTTGTGAAATGGTCACAAACTACCAGGACGTATTTGGAGCCATCCGCTGCAACTGGAAGACCGGACAAAATGTCCATGGTGACAAAATCCATCGGGGCCCCCGCTACGATGCTGCGCATGTGGCCATGAGACCGCAAAGGAGCCCCCTTAGTCCGTGCATATTGTGCACACTGCCGGCACCATTGGTGTACGTCGCGGTTAAGTCCTACCCAATAATAATGGGCCTTAAGTTGGACGCTAGTGCGTATAGCACCAAAATGGACGGCAGAAGGGCCTGCATGTGTCAAATCAAAAAGTCGTTTACGTAGCTGTGTCGGGACAACGAGCTGTAATTGCTTGTCTGTCTGTCGTACAAGCACGTCGTCTACAAGTCGAATCTCAGGTCTATGAGATAGAAGCATCTTGCTTTCGTACGGAAAAGCACGTATCTCGTCAGGTGACGGGTTCCTGTTCTCGGCGAGCACAGCGTACGCGAACCCTATGGCTCTGCTAGGATAGCAAACTGCTTGATGAAGCGTCTATAGTAACTTGCCAGACCGATGAAAGCTCGAAGTTTTGTCAAGCAGTGCGGAACTGGCCAGTTTTCGATCTTTTCCACTTTATCTGGCTGTGGTTCGATTCCATCCGCAGATACTAAGTGTCCAAGAAACTCGATAGGACTTTTGAAGAAGACACACTTCGACGGCTTGAATTTGAGTCTACGCTCACGCAATCTGGTAAACACTCTGTCGAGATGATCAATGAGCAGTTCCGGCGCAGACGCACAGACTTTGATATCATCAAGATAACAAATACAAATGTCGTACAACAAGTCGTGGAAAATGTTTTCCATGAGGCGGCAGAAAGTGGACGGTGCGTTGGTGAGACCAAAAGGCATTTGCGTCCACTGGAACAAGCCTCGTCTCGTACAAAACGCGGAACACTGTTTCGCTTTCTCGGTCATCCCAATCTGCCAGTAGCCAGACAGTAGATCGATGGTGGCGAAGTATTTGGCGCCGTGGAAGCTGTCAAGTGCGTCCTTCACATGCGGCACTGGATATGCGTCCTTCTTCGTGACCGCCTTGAGTCGCCTGTAATCGATACAGAAACAAAATGAGCCGTCTTTCTTCTTTGCCATGCACACAGGTGAACTCCACGGCGAGTACGAAGGCTCGATGATGCCCGTCTCTAACATTTCGTCGAGCTGCTTGTCTTCTTCGTCCCGGGCGGCGAGTAGAGGTCGACGTGGCGGTTGCTTGATCGGCTTGGCGTCGCCCGTCTCGATGTCGTGCTGGATGGCGTCAAAAAAGCCAATGTCCATCCAACCGGTGGCGAACGCTGAGCTATTTCGACGCAAAACGTCTGTTAGGTACTGCTGATTAGCTGATGACTACTTTGACCGTTCGACCGTCTCGTCAAAAAGCTCCTGCAAATGTTCTGGTATTTCGAGACCTACTCCTACGATAGAAGTATCTACAGCAGTAGACAACACAGACGCACAAGCGCCGGATTTAACATGAATGATATCGGGTGGTTTTGTTCGTCCGGTTCCTGGTGTGTGTGTGGCACGAACAGACGTGCAGACAGAGTGCACGTGGTAGACTGGAGGGCAGAGTCAATAATGGGTGACGAATTGACAACAGTGCCCATTGAAACTGCAGGGCGTTATGACACTGACGGGGTTGAGTCCAGCTGAGTTATGCATGGTCAAAAACTGGGAGCATGCGAATCTGACAACACGCGGTAAGACTATCGGGCGCTTGATCATAGCGGACACTTTTCGGCAGACGGCGCTGGACGGAGCGCATGGAGGTGGCACGTATATATTGTTGACGACAGCTGCGTTGCCCAGCAACTGGGCATTGACGCAGACTCCTTCGCTGAAGGAGTGCCGAGACGACGTATGGGGTGGACGGGGTGATGATGTACTGACCAGCGACTGGCCACGAACACAACGAAACGAAGCGTGGGGCAAAGTGTGGGGGGTAACACTAACTAATGCTGGCACTTGGGCCTGATCTAAAATAACGGCTGAGGGCCCGTCGTCAATGGTGAAACTGTGAAGTGTGCCGACTAATCGGGCGTGTCCTGTAAGGGTTCTGGACCAAGGTGATCGTAAGCTGAACAGGTGGACATCATATCCGGTGACTGAATGGACTCTGCATTGAAGAACTCTGACTGACGCGGCTGCTGCTGTGCATAAAGAGACTGGTGGGCTGTATAAGCTTTCTGCTGTAACTTCATCGTAGCGGACCAGAGCTTGGCTACGTGGTTGGGCGTAAAATGCGTTAAATCGAAGGAATCTGACTGTCCTGACTCTGTCTATACGTCTTGAAATTGCATCACATCTGACTGTGTTGACAGCATCTGCGCAGTACGACATGGCAGCGCATTCTCCCGCATCTGCTTCAGCTGTACTGTCGTGAACGGTGGCAGATCGCGCAAATCATCTTCGACGTCTGTCTCGAGCTGGAAAACATCAGCTGGGTGCTGCGACGATGAAACTTCAATTTCTTGTTCCTCCACGTCTGAATGTTCTTCATCAGTAACAATACGAATGTCCGTCCGAGCTGACTCTCCTAACGATCGATTGTACTCTTGGTAGTCCTGCTGGTATCCTTCCCATTCCTCTTCTCCCTCAGACTCGTCAAAATCTGAGTATTCTGCATCAGACAACATGCAACAAGCAGCACGCGACCGAAAAGCATCAACGTGGTCTTGATAACACTGTTTATTTCCATCACACTGGCTGCAATATCTTCTTCATCCTTCATCTCAGTGACATGAACACGCTTGACGTCTTGCTGCGTGACATCAGCGGCAGTAATGGGCTCAGATGACTCCAATAACGGAGCGAGTGAATTACGGCTAATCGTACGACGACATTTCTGAGGTATAGACGTTCCAGCAGCCTCGGTGTCAAGCGCCGCTAAACTAGACGTCACCACGACACGATGCGCGTGCTGGGGCTCGGTCATGGCCACACTGGAATGCACGCTGTTATTGTGAACCGGAAACTCTGGGTTTGGACCTATCGGACCTTTTGTAGCCGATTCTGGACGGCGCGACCACACCAATCCGTTCTCAACGTCTATAGTCAATCTAGCTGCTCGCATCACATCGTATCCATCGATCACTGGAGTGGAAGCGTCAATGAAATAAAACGGATGTCGAATACAAAAACCACACAACTGATGTTCTAGGGATATAGGACCCCGCAGCGTGACCCGATGATTGCCACAGGTCCGAACCTCCCTAGTGACACTAGGGAGCGAAATGGGTGGATTAAAATCGGCGGCAATGTCACTCGGCAGCACACTAATCTGAGCCCTACTGTTTAACATCATCGGGGTCTGCACCGAATGAATAGTCACGGTGATGTTCGGGGCCAGTCCTTCGGCTATAGCGTGCGGCAGCATATTCAACGTCGACGAGTCGTAAAGCCTAGAAAGATTGATTAAAAATCGCGTAGAGTAAGGCGCAGTAACACTAGCATCGACAGTAATACTATTAGCAGCAGTAGCATTAACAGTAGCATCAACAGTACTAAATACAGAAGAAGGAAAATTAAAAGCTTTAACATTAGTCAAATCAACATCATGACATTCGTCGATAATGTCCGTCGAAGTCCGTTGTCCGTCCGGCGTCCCAGTCCAAATCGGGCCGGAAGTCGGCGATCGATCGGACTGTAGGGATGATCCTACTGGGACTGCGGGCGGGGAGTTAGCGACGGAGCCCGGTTGCCCGCTGGCGGACTCCGGGGACCGTTTCCCTGTGATTTGTTGCCCGATAAAACCGATGATGATCGTGGCTGTTAGTAGCGTCGAAACTCAGCTGCTTGTTCCTCCACGTGGTTGCGACTGTGACAGCCAAACGTTCCACGCACATAACATCTACGACCCCTACCTCTACCACGGCCTGGGCGTGCACTCTCAGCCTCATTAGGGGAGCCAGAATGACCCAGCAGTCGTCCACGCAGCGCAGCGAACGGTTTAGCTGGATCAGACTCATCAAGATCGTGGATCTGGAGGGCAGCATGACCATCAGGTGTTGCTTTCAAATGTTTCAGTTTGTCGAGATCAGTTTTCCAGCCATTGACATCGGCAATACAATCAAAGTGGTTCATATACTCCTTCGGCGACGAAGAACCGTCATAACGTTTCAATACGTCCTGACTGTATACAACAATAACCGGTGAAACGACTGGCTGAGTAGAAGCTACGTACATGCTACCTGGCGAATTCGAACTCGAAGAAACTGTGACAGCAACACCAGTAATGCTACTCGAAGACTCAACAGTACTGGTAATTATTTCGGGCACAGTCATAACAGATGAGACAGCAGTTGGCGCTGAAAGGGCAGCTGACGCAGCGGTAGTGGTAGCAGATGTAGTTGGAACAGCTGACGACGTCGTGGTTGACTTTGGAGGCACAGCGGGCACGACGACGGTAGCTGCCGTTGACGCCGGTACTGCGATTGTACCTGTCGTCAGACTGCCGGGTAGCTGAACTGCAGCCGACGTTGTCGCCGTGAACGGTTGAACGGCAAACGTGGCGGCGGCCGGACCCGGAAGCGCCTGCCCTGCCGGCTGGGTTTCCACACCAAAAGGACGTGGGGCCAAGGCCAAGAACTCAAGGCCAGTGGCCAGCCCACTAGGCACCACGCCACGAACACTACCAGCAACACTATTAGTAACAGCAGTAGTAGTAGTAGTAGTAGTAGCTGTAATGTCTGTCAGTGACGGCAGCAAATTAACAGTAGATAAAACACTAGACATCGTCGACAGAGAGTTGACCGTGGATACCATCGGTCCACTCACCGCTGGTGTCGGCAGTGCAAGGTCAGGGTTCAAATATTCCACAGGCATCGCAGCACTATCTCACCCCGGGCATGCATCTATAGGAAACGCAACCGCGGGGCCGCGCGATGTGTAAGTCAAAAATGCACCCGATGATGCTTGACGGGCGCACGCATCGTCAAGCGTTGAACTAATAGTGTGCACTGTAGTGGACACAGCAGCGGTAACAGTTAGAGCGACAGATGGCACACTGTATAGTGGCCTAGCTAAACCACATCTGTTGCCAGTCATCATCAAAAACTGAGAATTACTCATCATATCTGATGTATTACAACAACAGGCATTGCTGGACGAGCGTACAGTGCAGTTGTGTCAGGCAATGCAGACAGCAGACCAGGCGGCGTTGTGCACACAGGCGCGCTTACCAACATAAATGTCGAGAGTGGAATTTGCGCACGATCAATAGCAGTTGTCATGTCAGATGTCAAAAAAACGGCATACGGTCATGCATCGAAACACTGACTGCATTATTAACCACCTGCCGATGTAGATATGCACGATCAGCAGCCACGCCGAGCGTCAAGGGTAAAGCGCGCTCACTGTCAGTCGGTGGTGGCGGCTAAACAACTGCTGCATCGGGCGTTGAAGTCTGCATCGCACGGTCATACGCCAAAACATTCAAATCGTTAGCTGTACCAAGTCCGGTAATCAACTGCTGCGGTTTAATCGTCCGCACAAACGCCACAGGTAAGGCAAGTTCACTGTCAGCCTGCTGCATCGGCGACGGGCACGCACGATTATACATTAAAGTATTAACTGCACTCGAACTAGTAACTAACTTTCGTACTGGTAGCAAAGCTGGCGTATGCAATGCAGGCAGCAAAATATTATCTACACTAGCGCTATCAGTGGGCTGCCGCTGCGTACGCGCACGCTCTATGCATTCAGCAGCAACTGTCCCCGCGGACGGCATGAACGACAGCGTGCGGTCAGTCACCGTAGCGTTATCTACACTGGAGCTGTCAGTTAGCTGCTGCGGCACGCATGCCGAGTCAATAGTCACTGCAGGCGTAGCACGGTACACAGGGTCTGACGTCATAGCTGACCTCGTCTCGGCCAAGTGGTAGACCGATGTCAACACTGCAGCTTATTCACGTAAAAAAGCGGTTTGCCGAGTACGCGTGCTAGCAGCGGTTGCCACAACACTCTCGCCGTGAGGTTGTAAGTGTATGCCTGTCGGCATCGGCGCGCTGATTGTCAGACGCACTGCGCATTAACTCCACAAACGGATCTACTGCTAGCTGCGAATTTGTTAACATTCGGCCGCTCGCGCGAGAGTGTACATCAGCCCGGCGTACACTCGCTGCAAACTGTCGGCTTACAGAACGCAACTGTCGATGACTGGCGGCGGTTGTGCGCATACTCTGTACCCACGAAGCAGCTGGCAACTGTTGACCGTCAGCTCGAATGTCGGCAAATGGTGAAGTCGCACGCGGCGGTGTCGGGGACAGATAGCTGAAAGCTGTCAGCGGCGGTGGGCTGCCACTGTCACGAAAATAGCTTAACACCTCGGCGTCGTGCGCTTGATCCGAAAAATCTGCGTGCACGCCTGGCTAACGCGACCGGATCAGCTAAAGTATGGATGCATAGAACCTATAAGCTAAATATCTAACTTAGCTATGGCCACATATGGACCTGTTGACCGTCGAGCACGTGTTCAGGGACCGTCGACTAAGTGTCCCATGCGGTCGGTCAGCGACCAGGGGGAGGGGGTCTCGCGCGCCGGCGATTGGCGGTACAATATCCGTACACGAGAGGGGAGGGGAG
>Ga0209367_1011998_pt1 | contig 11404 bp, 4 predicted proteins | sample WorMetLIZISLAND2_FD_187412 | JGI IMG/M metagenome (GOLD analysis project Ga0209367, IMG submission 187412) | Marine gutless worms symbiont microbial communities from Max Planck institute for Marine Microbiology, Germany - Olavius geniculatus... ... | reverse complement strand
GGCGGTTGATTGGCTGGCTAATTTTAGCGACTATGGAGTTACGACAAAATTGCGAGAGAGTTACGATGTCGTAAAATCAGCTTCCAAAATTCGGATACAACATTTTTTTCGACAATCTTACGACATCGTAACTTGTTGATTTACGACAAAGATACGACAAAGTTGCGAGGATTTTACCACAATTTTACAATTGTCTTACGATGTTTTGTAAATTAGGCCCCAGGATTGCAGGAATGATGATTTATGAATTCATTTTTTCTTAAATTCAGCATTTTATTGCTGAAGATGCAAATTTAGTTTTGGAAATTGTTGCGACTGAACATCTTGGATGAAAGAAATTAATGTCGAATGTTACAGCTTACAGTGAAATTGATATGTATAGTTCAGAATTAGAATTTGAACTATTTTTGAGGTTTGGATGTCTTGAAGATGGCTGTTGTGTGATGTTACGCAATGCGATGTTAATGCAATGTTGAAACAGGAAGGAGGAGATTGACAAAATCATCTTGGATATGATTTCACAAGGGCCAAGCAATGCAGGCAGTCCTCCCAAGAAAGCAGCGAAGCCTGCGCCCAAGAAAGCAGCCAAGCCTGTGCCGTCAAAGAAAACGGCAAATGGCAGCAGTGTGAAGTCCATCGTTGATGACGATGTTTCTAGTGACGACGATGCGAGTGATGAGGAAATGAAACCCGACAAAACATCCGACTCGGACGACAATGTGGTACTGTATTCACTTGTTAGCTTTAGGTGGTTGTATCTGACTATTTTATGATCTGCTTCATTCTCCTATCTTTCATCGGAGAGTCATAACTGTGCATAATTTCAAGCTCAGAGTGTTCGTGGATCATTATGACAGCATGGTGGCAGCGTATTGTCCGTTGAGTTGGGAACATTGTTATTTTGATATAGGAAGAATTCTGATGCTGTTGTTTGGATGGCAGGAAGCGCATTTGACCTTTAGAAAGTCTGCCACAACAATTCCTGAAAATTCGCTTTTTGCTGCTAACCTAACTTGAATAACCTGACTGCCATTGTTGCCCTTTTCAAGTTCAAGGCAGTTTTTTAGAACTGATTGTGGGGGACACTCTTCATAAACTTTGTTAAATACTGGTGGGACAGCTGTGAAGGTGCAGAACTTCTAGCACTTTTGAAGTCATTCAGTAAACGTGCAGCTTGCACAGGGGCATCATTTAGAGGGGTGGGGGGCTGGAGGGGTCTACGGATCCCCAAGAATTTATGATTTTAGTTTTTTCCCTGTAAATCATACTTTTGAAACAGTGTTACTGCTGCAAAAACAATACGCTATGCATACTTAGACCCCCTAAGGATCACTGAGACCCCCAATGATTTACTGAAACTGAGCTTGCACAAATTACAAATTTGATTATCATCATCATCATTATTATTGCCAATTATCGGAGAGTGTTAGATGTTGTGATATGTTGTCTGACTATGTTTTTGTCGTTATTTTTCCTCTTATCTTGACTGTTTGTCCCATAGCTATAGCATAGCAAGGGACAGATTATAAAATCACTTGCATCTGTCTGTCATTCTGTCAGGGTGTCTGTAAACACTCCTACGACCGCAATTTTGATTTGATTTTGATGAAATTTTGCACAGTGATTCGGGGTCCAAAAGTAAGATCGAGTTTGTGTGGATAAAAATCTGGTAACTTTTTCCGTTATTTTAACACAATTTAAAAAAAAATTTGCATTAAGGCAAATGGAGACTTCAAAGCGGTATAACTCAGTTCCCGTAAAAGATAATTGCGTGCCGTGTTTACCTACTGCCCTATTTTGGGGGTTGGGCAATCTAATGGTGTTATTTAAATTTACCCCCTATCGACCGCTGTTGCCATAGCAACCATTTAAATGTTGCAGAATTTTGCATTACAGCCAACGTGGATTTTAAAGCGGTATAACTCGGCCCCCATAAAAGATAGTTGCGCACTGTTTACACTTACCCCCCTATTTTCAGGTTTAGGCTATCTGATGGTGTCATTTAAATTTCTCCCCTGCTGACCCCTGTTGCCATGGCAACGAATTTTGGGACAAAATTGACTATAACTCGCCACTCGTGAAAGATAATTGCTAGCTGTTTTCACCTACCCCCCTATTTTCAGGCTCGTGCTATTCGATGGTGTCATTTGAATTTCTCCCCTGCTAGCCCCTGTTGCCATGGCAACGAATTTTGGGACAAAATTGACTACAACTCGTCCCCCATGAAAGATAATTGCTCCCTGTTTGCACTTACCCCCTATTTTTGTGCTTGGGCTATGCAGTGGTGTCTTGTAAATTTCTCCCCTGATGATCCTTGTTGTCATGACAACCAACCGTTTTTATTCAAAGACAAAATTGGCTGCAGGCTGACAAGAGTGTTAAATGCTGAAATGCAGCTGCTAGGCTATATAGCATGGCAATGGGGCAGATACCTCGTTCCACAGAACGTATTTCTAGTTTTGTACAATAATTGTAGGCCTATCGTCAGTCATCACTACTCATCAGAGTCGTCACTATATCACAGTTTTTGTAAGAAGCGCTATAACAAGTATTGGACTTCACCTTTGCTTTTACTTTTGCTACAGCTGACACTAATTTAGAGTAACTGTGGAGAAATTGGCCAGTTTAGCAAAAGCCGAGCGTGTATGTGTGGGACTGGATACAGGTAGATGATGAGCTGCTGGCTCGTAAGCTACAGCAAGAAGAATCTGCCAGTCTGCGGAATAAGTCAAGAAAGGTTTCAAGACAGCGACCGGTTTGTGATATTAATACTCTCCTAGACGTCATGGTTCTTTTGGTCTTTCTTTTGGTCTTTAAAAGACTGTATTCTTAATAAGACTACAGCTGTGAAAATGTGTCTGTAGTAAGATGCTAATGGAAATAAAAGCTGAATGGTTGTATCTTCGTTTTTAACAGATGTTTGGTCATTGCATTTTCTTCATACATTTACATTTTGGCTATCGCTTCTGTTACTACATCCACATGCTGTATCTGCTAAATAACAGAACATTGTAAGTCGGGAAAGGGCGGCATGCTACATGTCTTGAAGCATGCTGCCTATGTGTGTTTTATGTTCTGTTTATTATATTATGCCTGTAAACTAAAATGCTTGTCTGTTCTCATGCATTGATTTTTACCATTACACAGTCGCAGCAAAAGTGTCATTGTCTGCTCAATAGCAGGCATGATTTTGAACAGTTAAATTAGCCTATTTGTTTATTATTTTTGCTTACTTGCTGGGTCATAGCTGACGATGAGTGAATAAATAAATAAGATTTGTTGCTGTGATAGTGAATATCTTTGTTGGATTATTCAATGTGGTTAGGAACATTTTTTTTCTGAACCAGTTGATATTTTGTGCAGAAGACAGGTAAAAAGAAGCCAGAAAAGTCTGAAGATGGTACCAAGCCAAAACGGATAAGTAAGACCAGCTATCTTTCTGCTATAGTTGACTAGTCGTCTTATTGCTCAAACTCTGATACTGTTGTTAGATTTGTGTATAAACAAGACCAGTTATCTTTGTGTTATTTGATGTGGACCACTCAGCATGGTCTAGATATCATCGTGTGCTAGTCTAATGCAAAATTCTATTATCAGCAAGTAGAAAAAGTTATACACACTTCAGTGGTGATGATTTCGGCTGAAATTGGAGGTGTATATGTTGCTTAAAATAATTCCTGAAGGCAAGTAACACTGTAAATGCATAGTGTGCCAGACATGTAATCTCATATTATGTGTATTATTTTTTGGTGTTTTTTTCTCGACTAGCAAGCGATTATGGGCACCACTGCAGTTGTAGACCTGTGTTTTTTCATACTTTGATATAATTGCTAGACCCGTTACTTATGCAGTGTCATTGCTTGATTTGCGCGATAATTATTTTGTTGCATTTGGTGTTGGATGTTAATATTTTATTTTAGTATTACGTCTGCATTTTAATTTTTTAGTTTGTATTTTTTGGTACGTAAAATTGCTATTTCAGACGAATTTGGTGCGTTATTTGTCGTCAATTTAGACAGGTACAACGAGCCGTGTGTTCTGTCACCGGAGCTGGCAGCCATCATGGGTGAGCCAGCGGTGAGTGAGTGTTCTTGTTATCTGTTGCTACACTACCTTGTAAAATGTTGTTATTGTTCAAAAACCAGTCATTGCTACTGTTACTACTGTTAGATGGTGAGTAAAGATTTTCAACGGGCACTGGAATTTATTGGATGATTTGTATGCACAAATGTAAAAATAAGTAAGCATTTTTAACCAGTTCACATCATTGCTGTTATTATCATAGATTATTGAGTAGCATCATAACACTTTGATCTCTTATTTCACAAGGTAGTGTAGCAGCACATTTAGATATGGTAGACTGGTGGGCTGCAGGCCGCTTAGTGATAACTTTGTTGCACATTTTCGGGAAGATGTGCTAGTGAAAGAACGTTGAAAGTTGGTCGATGAATGAGTGAAGTTACAATCAAAATTTGGTGTCCCACTTTTTTGACTGATGGACTAACAGTATAGAAAGGTTGTGCATGTATGAATATTGCAGTTGTTTGCACATTAAATGCACAACTGTTTACGGTGACATTATGCCATCCAGTAGTCAGGGAAAGTCTTGGAAATTCCTAGATTTTTTCTGAAAATTTCAGGACCTGGAAAGTCCCGGAAAATATCCTTGAAAATCACACATTTTTTCTTAGGCTCAAACAGAAAACAAGCAGCAATAGTATATCACCCAGTTTGTGTTGACTGTTGCTTACTTAAATACTGCGTACAGCAGTTCAAAAAATTTTTGTGCTTGCTTTGCTTGCTTAAATACTTAGTTTTTTCGTTATATTTGAACATTCGTGGGCTACAAAAAGGTCCTGGAAAATACATCATGGTGGTCCTGGAAAAGTCCTTGATTTTTTTGTAAGTAAAAGAGTGGGAACCCTGAAATTAGTATGACTTTGTTCATCACCAGGGTCCAGTGGCTTCTATTTAGGCCTTCTTCCCCCTCTAGGGAGAAAGTTTTGTTAAGAGTATAGTTTGCTCAGTGGAATAGGGGGGGGCGAGTTTTGATCTCCAACCTTATCAAAACTCCCCCTCCCCCTATTTTTCACTGGGTCCAAGCTGCGTCCACCAGGTCCTGAAGCTACTGCCAGGGTTGGGTATATACTAACATTCAGAGCAGAATAATGTGCATTGCATTGAGAAATGTGTTTTGTAGCTACCTCGTCACATGGTTGTCAAAAAGATCTGGGCAATAGTCAAGGAGCGAAACCTTGCCGTAAGTTGTTGTTTAATTGTCACAGCTGATACTAATGCTGAGAATAATATTAACAGGAGCGGTTGCTTTTGCAGCATGTCAAGTATGCAAATTACAAAACTATAATTATACTGATTGGTTCGGTGTAAGCTGCCTGCTTGTTATATAGCCTGGAAATATCAGGAATTATTGGAGAAAATATCTTGTCAAAAAGCCGCTCATTGTTAGCAAAGACAGCGGAAGGTTCTGCTTCGAAATTTGTCAGTTTGCTTTTTTGAGACTTGGCCTAAGTTGGAGTATGTATGGAAAAGTTGGCAAGTTAAAAGAAATGTTATTAGTAGTATTATTTTAATAGTAATGTTAATATCGCAGTCTGGCTTGTGTACTATTTTCTGAGCTGATGTCTTATTGATGCAGGATCCAAAGAACAAACAATTCATGATATGTGATGACCAGCTGATGACCGTTTTTGGTCAGTATGCTTTTCAGAGTGAATTTATTATATATTTAGCTCATGCAGTGTGCTGATTATGTATATTTTCAGCTATTCATTCAACAACATTAAGGGCACGTTGCACCAACGTCGTTCAGCTTTGAACCCGGGTTAAATATGAATTTGAACCTAGTTCAGCCGTAAATTGCGTTGCACCAAAGCGGTTCAAGCATTGATCTCCATTCAATTCTGATTTGCCGTCTAACCACTGATCAAATTTTGATCTCGGTTTAACTCACGGTTACGCATGCACAATGAATATTTTCCTATTGCTGCAAAAAGAGTTGTCCGATTTGAATCTTATCCTGTCCAAAAAACTTCTTCATATCGAGTTGTAAGACTTTTAATGCAATTATACTGATGATTTGGATATGTTAGATTTCTACTATATTCGTTTTGTGTTCTCTTTGTGCTTGATAAATTAACAAATAGATGAATAAATCGTATTTTTCGGTGGCGATGTTTCGCTGCTACCGTAAACATAGAATCAAACCCTAACCACAGCAGCAAAAACTCATTCATATCGATTTATCAGATGTTAAATTCAATTATACTTGTGATCTAGATATGTTGCATTTGTGCTATATCTGTTTTCTGTGGTCTTTTTGCTGGATAAATTAATTAATGGATAAATAAAAGGCATTCTAGAGTGCCGATGCTCCGTTGCTATGCTGTTCCTACGGTAAACATATTATCTTGACAACAGGTGTAGAATAATTAACGAATATCTATTGGAACACAAAATGCGTATCTTTGGAACTTTATCAATGCAACTGTTGATGCGAAAATTATGTAGTAACTTCAGGGAAACTTAAAATTCGAACAAATTACGGCCAATCTGTACTGGACTGTTTCGTAAGCATTGCGTGTCACAGACCTGTTGCCTGTGACTGTGACATTGTAGTTGGCCCATAGGCTGAGCGTGGTTGACCAATCAGAGTTGTCCATGGTGTAACCACAGCCGTTCAATTGAACGGGATCAGCTGATTCGAGTTCAACTTGGTGCAGTGTAATACTGCGTGAACTTGGTTCAACATTTATCTAGGTTCAGCTGAACCGAGATCATGAACAACGTTGGTGCAACGTGCCCTAACTAATATTAGATTGAACACCATGTTAAGATTCCAAGGCTTGTTGGAATGATATTTGTTTCTGTTTTCTGTACGTTTAACACTGTTAAGTCTTAAATGACAGCAAAAGGAAGATAAGAATAAAAGACGTAGCAGTCCAGTGATCTGTCTTTGTAGTATGACTTTGCTTTCCTTGCATTTTCAGTTGATTGTATTAACGGTTGCACTTATGGCACAGTGTTTTGTCTGTTTGTCTATTGTCTGTTATGCAAGTATTGAGGTCGGATGTTGGCTGAAAGTGTATGCTCGCAACTTTTGTACCTTTTGTAACTTTTGTAGGTTAGAAATAACATTCACATTTGCAGGCTTTTGGGTGCAGACAATACCATCAGCTGTCCCTACTGACAGCTCGGCTTCTTTTCACTGTTATGGCATTATCCATGCTATTAGTTGTTAGCTCGTTACTTTGCAAGTTCTGTTTCTGCACTGTGCCTGTAAAAAACGGACCCCCTAGACATCATGCAATAAAAATGTTAAATCTAAACAAATTTGAATAAAGTTTTGTACACTTAATTTTCAATAAATTCCTGAAGTGATTGCCAAATTTCGTTAAAAATATTATTTCTTACCAAAATTATTAATTGTTGAATATCGATAACAAAATATCTTCGTTACTGATGTGGTGTTACATAAGAAACTCCTGTGTTTGTTTGCGTAACTTTAACAAACAACATCTGATTCTGGCAAAATTGTGCATCAGCAATGCACAATCTATTGGCAATCAAAATGTCAAATTTCAATTAAATTTATTTACGCAAACAATAGTTACGATGGCTTTTATGAGGTTGCCTCAAAATGTGAATTGTCCAATATTAGGCAGCCGTTTGTTCAATTCTGACAACTTCCATGGCTTGCCGGGAAATTCCACGACAAACTTTTGAGCGACATACCCTTTTTTTTATTAAAACACGATCATGTACAGAAAGCACCATTTTGTTATTGTGTACGTTATTTTGATTGCGTCAACAAACGTCACTTCTGCTTGAGTGACTGCAGTATGTAATGCCATATTAGTAACGAAGATGTTATCGATATTCAACATTTGATAATTTTGGTAAAAAATTAATATTTCTCGACGAAATTTGGCAGTTGATTTAAGAATTTATTGGGGATTAAGTCTGCAAAACGTTATTCATATTCGTTTAGATTTGACATTTTTATTGCACGATGTCTAGGAGGTCCGTTTTTTACGGGACAGTGTACAGTGAGATTGCACATGGTGTTTCAGGTCGCAAGAAGGTGAGAACGTTCGGAATGATGAAATATCTGAGTGAACACATGTCAAGTCCAAACAGTGCCAGCAAGCGCCATTAGAAGCACTTTCAGCTCCAAGGCAGGTTATCGTTGTTTTATATTTGACAGCATGCATTGCAGCTGACTTGCGCTTCTTCAAGTTATGGTGGAGTTAATTAGCTTACTGCTGCAGCTCAGCATTAGATGGTTAAATACCGGTGTGCAGATTGGTTTTAGTATTTGTTAGCTTTTGGGTGCCGTAAGTTTCACTCGCTCAGTGGCATTTTGGGCAGCTGTCTTTCCTTAATTCTGGGCTGTCGGAAAATTGTAAAAAAAATTTTTTTGTTGCAAAATTTTTGTTTAAAAATGCTAAATTTGGGGCTAAAAACCCCACTTCTGGAAAATTTACAGGCAAAATTGAAACTGTGAGCACCTATAATCTCTCTGTTGTAAATTTGCAGCCGTCTGTCAGAATTTCGTTGGAAGTTTGTGGTGTTTATTGGACAGGTGCATATTCCTGCCCCGCCCACTTTTTTTAACTGATGATGGCACTGCACTTGCTGACCTGATTATTTGTGCACATATTAACTCTTGTTATATTCTGCTGCTCTGACATGTGGTTTGAGCTCTTGTAACATCCAGTAAAGTGAAGTGAACCTAAATTACAATTCTAAAGTTCTGAGGCAGGTTGCTTCATATTGGTGTAGCTTTACATGTACAGGGTGGGCCAAAAAATGACCCAACTTGTTTTTGTCAGAACTTCGTCAAATCTCCACCAGATTTTTGATAATTTTTGGCACACAGATAGCCAAGACGATAGAATTATGTAAGGTACACTCATTGTCCAGCTTACATAATTTATGTCAGCATACTACTGTGTAAAACGTAGGTGCTCCAAATTGTTGCGTAATGCTGAGTTGTTGTCTCCGTAAAAGTTCCAATGACTTAATTAAGCATACAATAAACTCATAAAGTGATTTATCCAGTAGAATTATAAGGTCGGGTAACAACTTGCTTTCAGGTTATCAGAACTTATGCTCAAAGTGTACACAATGGCTTAGACGTGATGCCACGGCTGATAGTGGCATTAACAATCAACTGATCAATATCACAGCACTCATTTGTGGATCGAATGTGTTTTGAGCTCATCAGTCAATTATTTTGTTGTCTGCTATTTTCATCGTAAAATATTTAATACTATGAAAGTATTAAATCACATGTCACCCTGTGTGGAATTGATAATGAAAAGTGAGCAATTTGATACTAATAATCACCGCGTAATGTAACAGTTTGGAGCGTCTTCGTTTTACACAGTAGTGCATTGACATAAATTGCGTGAGGTGGACAGTGAGTATATCTTACATAATTTTATCGTCTTGGCTATCTCTCTGCCAAAAATTATCAAATTTAGTGGAGATTTGACAAAGTTCCGACAAAAACATGTTGGATCATTTTTGTGGCCCACACTGTATATAGCTGTAGCCTGTATCTGTAATCTACTCCAAATCTTGTGAGTGCATAAATTGTTGTGTGTGCTTGAACTGAATTTACCCATATTTAATCCCAGTAATGCATTTTTATTTGTTAGCTATCAACTTATTGTGCCACATGCCAAGACTGCCTTATTACTAGTAGTCAGTTGAGATTGCTCCGTCTGGTCCGTCAACTTGGACCAGTGGCCTCACTTAAGTTAGACTTGTGCATGAAAAAATCGAGACCCATTCGTTCGTTGTCTTGTCATTGGCACACTTCTGTCTTTTGGGGACTGCGTCCATATGGCGCTATTAATTATTTTTTTGCACCCAAGGCACAGCACCGTACAGTACAACACAAGGCACCCAGTTCCCGATGCCTGAGATATTTAGCTAGGAAATTATGTCTGGAATGCTCACAGTGCAGACTCGGAAATTGGAACTGTGTCAGTAAGCCGAGTTGAAGCAGTGGTCAGCGACTGATGAGCGCTGGAATAGGAATGCAGTTTCACGAGTGTTCGTCGTCACCTCATTTATTTGTGCGTTAGTCTGGTTCTGTCGCAGAGGTTACCAATTGGTGATGGTAATGAATTCACGTTTTTGCAGGTAGGAGTCGGCATGTTCCAGACTTATGTTCTCAAGTGTGATGACTGACATCTGTAATCAGCGTACATCCGTTGAAGTTGCTGCCTGTGATGAGACACTGTTCAGTTAGTCAAATGGCCGATTTCATTTGGAACGTCGGCGTTTGTAACGTAGCATATGGAAACTGCAACCGTGCATTCTGATATTTCTATCTGCTTGTTCCTCCTAATTTTCTATTGCACACGTGACTGGCTATACATTTGGTTGAGGAATGATAAACACTGTTGTTCAGTATTTACAGAGTACGCATAGATTTAACGACAAAGTCGAGTCATATTCATGTACATAACTTTGATGACGATGTTGAATGTATGTTCTCTGTGTCCCAATGAAAAACAGTCAGAATTGTTTTCATCATAACTTTGTCAAATTTCCGCCAACTTTGATAATTTTTGCCACAAGGATGGCCAAGATGATTAAATTATGTAAGGTGCACTCATTTTCCACCGCACCTGATGCACTACCGTGTGAAACACAGATGCTCCAAATTGTTACATTCCGTGGTGATTATTTGTATTCAAGAAGCTCATCTTTTCATCTTGTGATTTAATAATTTTGTGGTATTAAATATTTTACAGCGAGAATAACAGACAGCAAAGTAGCTGAAGGATGCACTTAGCAGCATCTAATCGATTAGTGAATAAAATTTGATCAGTCAGTTGTTGATTTCGCTATCATCCAGTGGTGCTGCATCAAAGCCATTGTGTCCATATATGCTGGACATACTTTGGGCATCAACTCAGATAATTTGCAAGCGAGTGTTACATTATTGTGTGTATGTTTGCATTCTGCCTGAAAAGGCCGTCCCCAAAATGTAAGTAAGTAAGTAAGTAGTCTGTATTTGTAATGCGCCATTTGTCAAAACAGAAGTTCGAATCGTGGGCACGGATGGTAACAGTTAGTCGATGGCGATGTTGCCGGAGAAAAGGTGAGTCTTGAGGTGTCGTCGAAAAGTGTTGGTAGTGGATGGTGTTCAAATGGTAATTGGTCAACTGTTCCAAATACGAGGTGCAGTTGAGCTGAACACACGGCCGGCGAACACTGTGTTGTCTGTTGGCTGGGACAGCAGTCGGTGGTCGGATGATCGGAGTTGACGTGACGGTGTATAGTCACTAAGCAGAACTGACAGGTGTTCTGGCTGACCAATGTTCAGTGATTTGTATGTTAGCATCGCCGTTTTATACATGACCCG
>Ga0209367_1011997_pt1 | contig 11405 bp, 7 predicted proteins | sample WorMetLIZISLAND2_FD_187412 | JGI IMG/M metagenome (GOLD analysis project Ga0209367, IMG submission 187412) | Marine gutless worms symbiont microbial communities from Max Planck institute for Marine Microbiology, Germany - Olavius geniculatus... ... | reverse complement strand
ATATATATATATATATATATATATATATATATATATATATATATATATATCCATTCAATTGATGTATCTTTTATACACGTCATGTTTGTTACAGCTTAAACAGCAACCAAAATTAAATCGCATCCTGTTGCTACTTCACTAATTAGCAATTACGCGAAAGTTGGCAATATTGCTGCCGATATAGCGTCAGTGTTAGAAAAATACACGGTTCGCCAAAAACTGCTTGCACTCAATGCGATGCTCCTAGTGAGGAAGGCAGATCACGCACGCACCCACGAACTGCGCGATCACAAATGTCATGTAAATTGGACGCGCGCAGACAGAAATTGAACCGCGCCTAAATCAGCCGATCGGATAAGTGGACGACGGAAAACGGGTCGCTGGGAAGAAAAATAAGGTTACGCAGCGTGACCGACAGCAATATTGAGTTGAGATCGACCATTGTTAGCAACAAGTCTTAACCCAGTTTTTGCTTGTACGTCGGCAAATCGCAAGGCGTCGTCAAATACGTGACAGCGTGTCAAATAGGACCTCGTACGCGTGACTGATTTAGCCGTCTGCTTATCCCTTATAAGAACGTCAGTTATCGGATCAGAGATTTCCAAAGAGTTTTCATACAGTGCCGGTGGTATAGTGACTGTTTAGTGGACGAGGCGGTAAATCAAAAAGCGAAATATAGCTGTTTCGACGACGTTTCAAATAAATCAGTAATAAAGCATGACATTTTCTGCATGAGTTTTGTGAATAAACCTATCGTGTCGCAAAGCAGAAGACTGAATCAACTATGGACGCTAACTGAGTAGGCCTAAGCAAGTAATTAGCAAGTAAGCGGCGAGCATTTGTACCGCGCCATATGTCAAACAGGTTCAAGCGGTAGGTGCGGATGGTCACAGTTAGTCAATGACGGTGTTGCTGGCGAACAGTGAAGTCTTGAGGTGTCGTCGGAAGGGTCAGAAGGTGTTGACAGATGGCGTGTTCGTCCAATGTTAGTTCGGTAAGTGGCAAACTGTTCTACGATGTGCAGTTGTGCACGTTTGGCACATCGTGCAGTTCGTATTCAAAGCAACACGCCCTACTGACTACTCAGCCGACTTTCATAATAAATAGGCCTACGCAACATCCACAGTTGAGATTCAGTCGTAGGACCTCACAAGCTACAATCAGTCGTGTGACCGCCAGATCGCTGAAATGTTTCACAATATATACACTGTGAGGCATAAAAACACACCAAAAATTTATCGATCATAACATAAAGGCGGATTATCGGATTTTGATAATTTTGGTACAATTATGCCAAATACAAGTTGCCATCAAACGTTTATTCAAGTTTCCACTTCACCCAGCATGCTTTTGCACTACCTGGGGAAATTAAAACACATGAAATCAGCGTTAAATAAACAAAAACGCCAAAACCGTCCGTGACATTACTGATAAGAACTTGGGAAAGGATAACAAAATTTTTATAGTTTTTGTATAAGCATTTCTAACATAACTGGCCATTAAATGGCGATTCAAATTCTTAGCTCACCTAACGTCTGTTGCTGCATTACCTAGGGAAACAGAACAAGTGCAACCTGAGATAAAAAAAAGATAAACATCAGTAAATTTAATCATTACAGATACGTAACAGCTCTGATCACAGTCCATTCGACAGTATTTGCAGTGTTGTGCAGCAGCAAGTTTTTGGGACACTGTTTAGAAATACCAATAGGCTAAACTTAAAATGCGACTAGTTGAAGTCTGAAGCAGAACATTATCAACATTGCTACCAATGAATGGAGAATGCATCTCCCTGCCTGTTTTTTTCCACAGATGGCTGATATTTTGAATATTTACTGTCAGCAGTTGCACAACTAAACAATTCAATAAACTCTCAACCAAAGTGCTAGAAATTTGGGAAAAAATGTGCCAAATGTGCATTATTTTAATAAAATAATAATATTGCATTGAATAGAAATTTAATATATTGCTTGTTTTGTTTTCACCACGTAATGCAGAAACAGATGTTGGATGATGTATGAAACTAAGGGCCATTAAATAACCAGTTGTGTCATAAATATGTATACAAAAAATTATAAAAATTAGATAACCCTTCTTCCAGTTATGGTTAAAAAATGTGGGTGTGTTTTTTATGCCTCACAGTGTACACGGTGCCCGATAAAAAAGGAAACCCAGAGACAGTGTACAGTAAAAATGTCAAATCTAAAAAAAATCTGAATAACATTTCGTACTTTTAATTTTCAATAAATTGCTAAAATAACCAACAAATTGTGTTCAAAAATATTATTTTTTAGCGGAGGTATTTGTTGAATATTGATAACAAAATGTATCCGTTAGCAATATGGCGTTACATCAGTCAACCCCTGTACATTTGCGTAACGCCAATAAACAACATCAGATTTAGATAAAATTCTACATCAACGACGCATCTTCCAGTGGCAATCAAAGTGTTAAATTTCAGTTAAATCTGCGAACGAAACAATAGTTACAGCGGCTTTTGCGCGAGTCCCAAAACGTGAAGTGTCCAGTATTAAGCAACTGTTTGCTTAATCCTGACAGTGTCTACGGCTTTCTAAGATAAACTTTTAGCACCATACCGTTTCTCTTGTCTCAGCAGTTTCATTAAAACACGATCGTCTGCAGGAAATACCAATTTATTATTGTTTACGTTGATTGCGTCAACAAACATCACTTCGGATCGTGCGACTGCAATTAGGCCTATAGACTATTGTATCGCCATATTGGTAACGAAGTTATTTTCTCAATTATTAATAACTCCGCCAAGAAATAACATCTTTTAACAAAATTCTGTGATCGCATAAGCATAAATAACATTTGGTAAGTTCAATCCTTAATAAGTTATCAAGGATTGAACTTACCAAATGTTATTTAAATTCGTTTAGATTTAACATTTCTATTGTACAATGGGGTTTACTTTTTACCGGACACGGTGTACAAGTTTTGTTCATAAATTACAGGCCAGATGTTTGATCTTAGGTAACAATCAACATAAAAATCATGAAACGTACTCGCAACAAACAAACAGAGCAAGCTTTACTTGCTATATTTATAAGCATACTTTTTAATGTTTTTTTAAAGTTTTACAATTACTTTTACATGTATAATTAACGTTAAACGATCAATGCAAAAATGGCGAGGATTGAAAATACTAAATTAAAAAGAACGAAGTATAGCTAATAAAATAATGGCAGATAAGGCGCTCATAATTATTTACTTGTTTTACTGTTATATTTCTTATAACAAAAAATCTGACGAATGCAAAAAGCTATAGGGCCTATCATAAAGCGACGGACCTTTAAGAAAAAAGGGTCACGTTTTATTTAAAGTTTAAACAAGTTTTCAATTAACTTTTGCCCAAGAAACTTATTTGTGACGTTTTCTTTTTAGCATTTATACGTTTATTATGCAGCCGTCTTAATAAGGCGCATTACGAGCCTTGTCCGTCTGTATGTATGGCCGCCTGTCCGTCCGCTCGTTTGTTTTGTAAAAGCTTTTAACTCAAAAAGAAAAAAAGGTAAAAAACCAAAATTTTTGCAAACGTTCTTTCCGTAAAGAACTGCCAATTTTTGAGCTAAAAAATTAGAGGACAGCGTAAGAGTTAAGGTTGCAGACAGTTGCGCAGCGCAGTTTATAGCTAGACGGACGGCTGTATAATATGTCGGTACTGGGGCGGCATATTTTCTAGTTAGATCACAAGAGAGCATGACAGGTGGAATATTAGCAAATACATCCGAAAATCAATCCGAGTAAATTTTTAGAGTAACGATGACGTCAGAATTGTTCCTGAACCTATTTCCCAAATTTTTACCCCCCACAAAAAAATTTCTGACTACGCCCCTGATGATTGCTCGCGCGAAGACCTGTACATTGGAGCTGGCGTCGTTGCTATCAGCTGCAGTGGGTGTCGAGATTCCGTCGCGTTTGGCAGCCTCATACTCTGCCGTGGGTCGACGCGAGCCACGGTGCCCCACCGGCCTCGAGTGACAGAGCAGTTTGCGTGCAATCAACGAGTAGAGAACGGTGGCGGTCAGTAGCGGGGTCGCGTAGAACAAGATCAGGTCGGCCAGGTAGTAGGCGAGGTACTGGTAGCGAGGCAAACTGAATGTACAGACGGATATCGTGCGGCAGTCGCTCAGACGACGTGGAACCGTCCGAGCCAACATCAGCCACGGCGTGCAGTATCTACGGCAATAATTATTATCATCTATTAGTGAGAGAACGACAAACGTGCTCAAATCATCATCACCATCGTGTTCGTTTAGCGGAACTTGACAAAACGCAAAAAACCTACTTGTGTAGATGTTAATAATGAAAATAATCTCATAATTTCTGACCTATACGAGAGCTAGGCCTATTGTCACTTTACCTTCGACAGCAAAACAACAATGAGTGTTGGATAACGCCAACGACGACTGATAAAAATTACTAAAAAATGAAAAAAAATTAAAAATTAATAGCAGTGTTTATACAGCTTACAGCAGTTTATACAGTTACAGTACAAAAATTTGTAGAATAGTATAAAAATCACCCCCAACAAGTGCGATACGTAAATGCAACTAAGCAGATAAAGTGTGCAAGAAACAGTGCCTATTATGCACGCGGATAAAAAAAAGAATTGTGTAAAAATGCGGTAGGTACATAGATTGACGTACGCGATGCCGGCTATCCAGAGAGTAACAGTGACTCGCCGAGCGCGACCGGCCAAGTCAGCGACACGCGCCGTGAACGGGTGACAAATAGCGACATATCGTTCCACGGTGAACGCGGTCATCGACAGCGAGGACATGTTGACGCCGAGGTACTGTGCAAAGACCGCCACCGAGCACGCACCTGCCCCGAACACCCACTCATCGACGACGACATGGTACTCCACGAGCGTCGGCAGCGGCGCCGACACGAGCAGCACGATGTCGGCCAGAGCCAGCGAGACCAGGTACCAGTTCGTCGGCGACCTCATCTCAGGAACACGCACGACGACCGCGACAACCAGCGCGTTGCCGGTCAGACCGACGACAAAGATGATACCAACGAGCAACGAGCCGACCAGCCGGTAGTCGAGCGAATGGTAGACCACGTCGACGACAACGTCAGACACGTTGTCAGAGCTGGCCGTCGTCCAGTTACACTGACTCGAGTTCATCATGACAACCAGCTATACGTCCACGAACCTATACCCGTCAGTAGACTGACAGTCAATTTATCACGAATAATACGTGAATACTGCAGCGGCCAGAGACAGGCTTAAGCAATATTGTGTATATGCAGCAAAAATACTCTACCCAGGTCCGTCGAGAGGGGAGAGAGAAGAAGTTTTCCCTAGGCCCGCGACGTTTTGAGGGCCTAGCCGTCACCCAAAAATAACAAGTACACCAGAATGCGTCATTTTAAAAGCAAAATTTAAAAACTTCCTACTCAGCAAGCCCAGCGAGAATGTTTTACCGGGAGATCGCTGTGGCTCTCTACGTCACTGACTCTAATCTAAATAAAATCAGCCATTTTCATTTTCAGTTTGCCGTCAGTGGCGATGCATGACGTGCAAGATAGCGTGTGACTGTCTGATTGGGCTGCAGGCCTACGTGCGATTTCAGTGTGTACCTATAATATGCCCGTGCTGATTACGTAGTGCAGCGATTGCACATGGCAAGGGTTCTCTTAAGCTAGATTAATTCTTTAATCTATAATACACTCGTGGCCGTGCAAGTAGTCGCTTCTAACCACCGGCACAGATTCTTCTTTTTTCATCCGTAACATTATCATCAGATTAGAGTATATGCGGCTTTACAGGCCTACAAGACATCACGTTATCCAAAAACTAGAAAGTACAGTTTACTTACATAAAATTATAGTGACTGCTTAAAAATTGCAATTAATGCATACAATGTTTACGTTTACCTTCGACTATTTTCAACATTGAAGCCAGACAAAGCAGACTCGCATACCATACGAAATAAACGTTACATATTAGGCATACCATAACAAGTATTAACGTAAGTTTTCGATTAAACCACAAGAGGTGTTTATTATTCTACACTGCACTTCTGACCATTTTCCAAAATAGGCATATGTGAAAAACACTGTGTGTTGACATATAGTAGTGTGCGGATCTTTTAACAGTTGTAAAGCAGCTAGACTTCCAAGCTCCAATCAGACGTGAGATCAACAGTATAGACCTAACTGCACTGTGTTTCAAAAAAGCCCCCTTGCAAATGTTCCATAAAACGTGCCAGTAAAAAAATTTGAAACAAGAAAGCCTATAGCTAACGCAAAAGGAACGCACGACAGCGCGGTGCATGTATGAAGGCCCAATGCGAACAAAATCTAAGCTCACCGATCACAGCAATTAACATTCGACGCAATGATTCTATAGCGTTTCATTTACATTCGCTAAAAGGCGTAACCTGTCTCGCGCAGCATTTGAGTTGTCTGGCTTGAGAAATAGCGATTTTGAAGGGGTACCTAAATTTGACACCCGCTTAGGGAGGACTTGTTAGACGTAGTGGACTAAAATTTAAACTAATGAAAATAACGTTTAATGCTAAAAATTTCGTTTGCAAGTTGTCCTGCTCCATCTCGAGCTATTTCGTCACGATTCACTGTTGAAGCGTGCGTCCCAGCGAAAAATTTAAAAAATCACTAACATTGCCTATTTTAAGAATTCAAAATCGTTCAGGGTCATTAATGTTGATACCCCTGAAAAACCAGTTCAAAGTTCTTGTTACGGTAAGCAGTGAGTCTATGTCTAACTGCAACCAATTTCACGTTAGACAAACCAACAGCGGTAAAATAACGACTTCTTTACTTAGGGGGTACCCCTATTTGATGTTTCCGTTCGCAGGCCTAGGCCCCTACTTGAACTTAAGGGGTAGAGACTTAGACCGTTGAAATCTACGTTTAATGCTGAACATTTCATGTGCAGGTTGTCCTGGTCTATCTCTAGAGATCTCAAAGTAATTCGCTCTTGAGATGTGTCTCGCAGCTCAAAATCGCCAAAAATCCATAAAACTCTTATTTAAGTGTTCAAGGCCTTTTAAGGTCATAGCTTTTGGTGTTAATCGGGAGCACGTGTACGACTTCCTATTAGTGATTAATAGAAACCTACGCAGTGCTTCTAAGTTCAAGATACAGCGACTTATTGGTTAAAAATCGCAAATTTTCCCTACTTTTTCTCATTTAGCGCCCTCGTTTGAGGTGACACCTTTCGAATTTATGGAAAAGCTTCACGGTTTTTAAGAGTCTTGCCGGCAGCCGACAGTTTATATTTGGCGAAAATATGGACAATGACAAACAAGACGTTTTAGGACACAGTTTACAGTGCAAAAGTGTGATTTTTTACGGTCATGCTAATTTCTCTGATATGTGCCAGCCACAACACAGGGTGAACCAAAAATGTCCTAACTTTGTCAGAACTTCGTCAAATCTCCACCAAATTTAATAATTTTTAGCACACAGATAGCCAAAACGATAAAATTATGTAACGTACACTTATTGTCCATTTCACATAATTTATGTCAACGCGTTACTGTGTCAAAGGCAGATGTTCCAAATTCTTGCATTACGCGGTGATTATCAGTATCAGATTGATCACTTATTACTAATTTGACAAAAAGTGCCATGTGATGTGATAATTTTGTGGTATTAAATATTTTACGCTAAAATAAAAACGACAAAATAACTGATTAATAAGCTTAAAATACATTTTATCCACCAATGACTACTGTGCATTTTGACCAGTTGATCGTTAATGCCGCTGTAAGGCGTGGCGTCACGTCTAATCCATTGTATACACTTTGGGCATAGATTCTAATAATATGGAAACAAGTTGTTGCATAAATTCATAATTTTGCTGAATAAATTACATTTCAGTTTATTTTGTTTTTAATTACATGTAATTCGTTAAAACTTTTACAGAGGCCACAACTCAACATTACTGTATGCAACAATTTGAAGCATCTGCGTTTTACACGGTAGTGCGTTGACACAAATTATGTGAGGTAGACAATGAGTATATCTTACATAATTCTATTGTCTTGGCTATCTGTGTGCGAGAAATTATCAAATTTGGTGGCAATTTGACAAAGTTCTGACATAAACAAGTTTGGAAATTTTTGGCACACCCTGTAAATACGCAGTTTTATATCATGCAGAACTTTTTAAATACTCAAAAACTCTAGTTTAATCTACAGCGAATGAAACAGCACTAAAAGTAAACCGGTAAAGTTAGAAAAATCTGACGTAAAAACTAGCAAGTAATTTTGAACCAGCAGTTCATGACAGCAAATATTTATCAAATTTTTGTGGATGACACATGAGAGTGATGACTGAAGAAGTGATTAAAAGCCGAAAACAAGTTACGAAGACAGAGAAACAGAACCATCTAGATGTTGTTATTGATAACAATAGCAGTAGACCTACCTGCAAAAAATTAATTCGGCTTTCTGAACGTTGTCGATTCGCTGCGTTTGCTAGAACATGGTGGTTCTATATCCATCTGTTGTCATGTAGTTCCTGGCAGAGCAACCGAATGAGTGACGAACGCGCGAATGAACAGCATGATGATTAAAGGCTCTCCAGTGAGCGGCGGCTGCTGCTGCTGCTGGTGACGGTGTTGCATCAGTGTGCAGATCTCAATCAACCCGACGCGTCGCCACGACAGCAGCCGATCGTATTCGTTTGTCAAAGTAATCAATTCTCCAGCTAATAATAATGATCCGACTAGCTACACATCGCCATTCGGCCGTACGTTGTAATTTCTGCGCTCGCTGTTACGTGCCGTCGGCATCTGCGATGCACATTTCAAACCCGAGTAAATAAAAAACATTCTATTTATTGCACGAAACATGCTTTCTTCGGAACCCGTCAAAAAGATTCAATGAAAATGGATACAGAGTAGGCCGATACTGTCAGCAGCAGAGCGGCTTTTTTGTTAAAAGGGTACAGTGAGATTTTTTTCAGCCAAAAGTACTCATGGTCGTAGATTGAATAGAGTTATTTTTCTAGGAATGTGTTGTTCACCAAGTGGTTATGCACTCGATGCACTATGGCAACCGTACCAGGACTGCGCGACGTTGCAAAGCGATCCGACTCTGTCTACGTGCGTGTCTGTCCACAGCTGGACTATTTGCTATTGCGCAGTCGCGAGTCACGTCGCCTGCCGACCTGTCTATCCGGTAATAATGCTACAGTATCATGCAGAATCGTAACTGTCGAGTTCGTCTCCCGGTCGGTTCAAAAAATGAACAGAAAGTTAGACTACCAATTTGTTTGGATAACTCAGCCTCACATCCTTGGAACAAGAAATCAGCAATTACTTTTAGTATGGCTATGGTGACGAAGCTACAGTGTGACACTTAGGCCTACGCGACTGATGGTAATGACAATGTCCGTACGTGACTCCAGCTGTTCGCCAGAAAGACCAATGATGGCGTGTTGGCCGACAAGAAGATGTGTGAATATGTTTACGTAGATAGCCTATTTAAAAACAAAATAATTATGACACACAGACGTTAACCTTCGGCGGTTTGCAATGGCAGCGACAGCGACAATGCTGCAGAACACGGAATAATGCAGAATGAATCAATGTGACAGACTCCTCGGAATCCCGATTGCGTCAGCAGCTGCTGTAAGCTACTTACCGGTATTTATGTGAATGCTTATAACTGTGCAAATGTCGACGCAATTACGACACTTGAAAGGTTCTCATATCTCCTCTATTTATCCCCTCCCCCAGATTTAGGAACGTGGTCTCGACGTCGATCGGTCTCTAGACCGTCTCGAGACGTGCGTGGGCTACTAATGTATCGTATCGATCTCGATTCGGACAACGTGCTCAAGCTGAATGCCAACGTAATAACTGCTGACTGATCAAACTGATCAAATGTATTTATAAACAACGTACCTTGGTCGAGTCAGTCTTAACGACACAGAACTTACGGATTACCTATTCATCTATCACACAGTAACAGTAGCAGCAGAAATGTCATTAGAACTGTGTGCGTCCTCATTTGCATTCTGACTACAGTGACTTATCTACTCCTTCTGGTATTGGCGCACCACTGCACGGACGCGTGATGCGAGGCGCATGAAATCTTGATTGAACACGGTTCAGCTCCGATGGCCAACTGTGCCGTTAAGAAACTACTCACTCGACTGCATCGCGCAGTTTCCCTGCGACAGCACGGTTTTCTTTCTTTTGTAATTAGCGTTTTATTGTGAAAGCTTGTGTCACACGGCCGTGCTATCACTAATTCCCTTGGGTATTGGAGTAAAAGTCAGATGCTCAAGATGTCACTCAACAACGTTTCGTACTGCGATATTTGACTTCCACAAAATCATTTGGCTTTGAATCTGACTAATCGAAGAGAACAAAAACTAGCGACATTCATAGGTATGTATCTTACGTTTCAGTGTTAGTTTTTTAGCAGTCAAGTTTATAATTTATACATTGTGTCTCAAAAAACATTCCTGACATTTTTGACTTAACTTGAAAACCAATTACCAGATTTTGATAATTTTTTGTACCAATATTTCTGACACAACTTGAGACCAATTTAAATGACCGTTCAGTTTCCCACCTCACCCAAAGTATGCAGATCAAGCGAAATATGTGCTGAAATAAACAGAAAACCTGAAAAAACATCCCCGACATTATCGATCGTAACTTTAAGAATAATTAGCAGATTTTAATAGTTTTTGGCAGAAATATTTCTCACATAACTGGCTATTAAATAAGTGTTTTACTTTTCACTTCACCCAACGTCTGCGTTTGCACTACCTGGGGAAAGCAGACCAAGCATAGTGTGTTAAAGTGAATGAAATAACATCAATAAATTCCATCTATCCTAATCTGTGGGCTGGTCTATTACAAGGTTTGACTGTCATGCAGCAGTGAGTCTACCAGATAAATATTTTAGGAATGTTTGTGAAGTCAAGAAGCGACTGGTACAGTTTGGATTGGTCTGGAGCAAAACATTATCGCTACTGCTGTCAATGAATGGAGAAAGCATCTCCTTGCCCGTGTTCGCATAGTGGGCCAACACTTCAAGCAATTTTACTACAGGCAGTTGAAAAATGGATAACTGGATGAAATGCCAGCCAAAGTGTCAAAAATGTGAACAAAACATGTTTTTACACGTTATGTTAGTTGAGCAATCATATCGCATTGGATAAAAAGTCATATTTTGCTGGTTGTGTTCTCCCTAGATAGTGCAGAAACAAACATTGAGTGAGGTGGGAAACTAAATGGTCATTTGATGGCAAGTTGTGTCAGAAATATTCATACCAAAATTATCAAAATCTGATAACTGGTTTTCAAGTTATGATCAAAAATGTCGGGGATGTTTTTTTGACACACAATGTAGTTGTAATTAACTGAAATAGTATAGTTT
>Ga0209367_1011996_pt1 | contig 11406 bp, 8 predicted proteins | sample WorMetLIZISLAND2_FD_187412 | JGI IMG/M metagenome (GOLD analysis project Ga0209367, IMG submission 187412) | Marine gutless worms symbiont microbial communities from Max Planck institute for Marine Microbiology, Germany - Olavius geniculatus... ... | reverse complement strand
ATTTATAGTTTCCCACAATTAAATTAGTCTGAAACCTGCATAACAACAATAATTATACCTATTTCAGTTACTTCTGAAGCAATCTGGGGGTGCGGTTGTAATATGCACTTTTACCACGAAAGTTTTATGGGTGAAACTTTTGTCTTGTGAAATTGTTGTTACTTGGAACCTTTGTTTACAGGAACATTTGTTGCTTGGAACTTTTGTTCTCAAAAGTGAAATTAGCATGGAATTTTCGTTCCCTGACATTGATAATTATTGAACCCCTTATGTAGGGTTTATAGTTCAGTGAAAAAGCTCCAATTTTGTGTCCGTCGCTATATAGCTAGAGTTTTGGCAGAATATAATAATAACAAGGAAACCCAGCTGTTGCTGGGGAAGATGCACTACAGCCTATCAGTTCCTGTTGCAGTACTGACCTTCAAGGTCATCCAAGGTCAGTGATTTTCATTTCATCTAAAAGAGTGAGATATGGCTAGTTTTCCGTTGATAAAATGCACATTTTTTTCTAAACCAACCATTCAACCCCACATATGAAAATTTGGAAATGTGTCCTTTGCACTGCATTCCGGAAATTTTGTGCGCAGAGGCCCTCAACACGGCTAGTTATCCGTGCAAAAAGATGACAGTGGTACTATAGATGCCTACAGCGTAGCTGTATAAGCGCACCAAAAAATTGTGTACAATATAGGCCTAATAATCGCGGTTATCGAACGAAGGTTCCATGCTGATTTTGATGTTGGGAACAAAAGTTCCCAGGAATGAAAGTTCCAGGGAATGAAAGTTTCTGAGGACGAATGTTCCAGGGAACAAAAGTTTCGCTTGTGAACATTCGTTCCCGGGAACGAAAGTTCTTGGGTACGAAAGTTCCAGTTACCATGTCCCTGATCAATGACTGTTGTTGGATGCTGGCGTAGATTAACTTGAAGCTGATTCTGGTGTCCGGTAGAGTGGCAGAGTTTTTGGTTGCAGATGAAGACACAGTGACTGCTATAACACAACGCGTGTATGATAACTGGCCAACAGGTATGTACTATGCATGTCACTCTGAATGTCGGTTGAGCTCCATGCAAGAACAGTAATTTAACAAGTCACAGTCTTTCCACATGCAATTTTTGTCTGTCCAATGCAATGCAATAGCATTGGACAGAGTATAAAATCACCTGTGTGTCCGTGCATCCATGTGTTCATACGTCCAACTTTTCTTAAGGTATCTTCCTTCCACTTTCCCCTTGTATCAGTTCTTCTGGTAATTTGTTTCCCCTTCACCTTCTCCTTTCCTTTCCGCTTTCCCATTTTTCTTCTCCTTCCCAGTCCCCTTTCCCCTTTCCCCATTTGTTTTCCCATTCCCCTTTCCCTTCCTCTTCCCCTTCCTTTTCCTTCTTCCCTTTTTCTTTCCCTTTCCCCTTCCCCTTACCTTTTCCACTTTTTTCTTCCCCTTTCCCTTTTACTTCCCCTTCCTTTTACCTTCCCTTTCCTTTCCCCTTCCTCTTCTCCTTCCCCTTTTCCTTTGTCTTTTCTTTTTCTTTTCCCTTTCTCTTTCCCTTTTCTCTTCCCCTTTTCCTTTCCCCTTCCTTTCTCTTCCCCTTTCCCTTCTACTGCTTTTTCCACTTTTCCTTCCTTTTTCCCTTCCACTTTCCCTTTCGCTTACCTTCCTCTCCCTCTTCCTCTTTCTCTTTCCCTTCTTCTGTCTTTCTTTCCATGTCCACATCCCTGCATCTAACATTTGAGGCTTCATATCTCCGTAATGGTGCCAGATAGATGCATGATCACAATGCACCACCCATAGGAAGTTGTCCACCGTGAGTCGAATGGTCACATTTCGATGACGTCACGTGACCCCAAGATGTCAATGTTGTGACTCTGCTTTTTTTGAGGTGGCAATTAAACTTTTTAATTTTTACCACCTACCAACACACCTTACTCATTTAATTTATATGGACTTTACTGTTAGCTATCGAGATGCATTGTACAGACTCTGTGCTTGTTTGAACAGTATCTTGTTTATCATTATATATTAGTGATAGTATGCAGATTGCAGGTCAAAGACAATTTATGCATGTCCAGACTTGATCGAAACCTATTCATTGTCACAGTGGAACATCTGCACATTTTATCGATGCATCTCTTTGTCTATTGAAGCCACAGACTAGGATTCTGGTTTATTTTGTTCATGGGAAACATTACTTGTCACTTAGTTTAATTTAAGTCGGACTTATGCACAGGCCTAAGTTACTAAATTATCATAGTCTGCCTGGCTTGCCTCAGTGATTTTTCGATCAAGCACATTTTGCCGTAATTAGTTTTTAGGTCCACCCAGGCCATTCTGCTTGCTCAGCATTGCTGATGTTCTGACACTGCTGTTTTTCACTTTTCACAGGGTTTTTGTCACCCGTTTCGGCCTCTATTTTGGTCGAAAGACATAATTTAAGAAGCTAGCAATGTAATAGCAATTAGTATGAACAATTCAACATACTGTGAGAATCAACATGTTATTATTGCATAGTGTTTTTGTGACAGTGAAGTTTAATTGTTTTTTACGCAAATGTGACAGTAATATTAACATGGTTGCAGAATGGGCCACTGAACCAAGACCGTCGTCAAATATACTAAGGCTAATCTACCAGGGTCGGTTTTTGCATGGTAACGTCACACTTTCAGGTAAGTTGTTAATTCTTATTGTTCACTATTGTTCATTGTTTACCTCCACCAAGGAGGTAATGTTTTTGCCGGTTTTTGTTTGTTTGTTTGTTTGTCCGTGAGTCAGCGAGATAACTCAAGAAGTTATGGACGGATCTTTCTGAAATTTTGAGGGTATGTCGGGCATGGCACAGACTACCAGTGATTCAATTTTGGGGGTGATCCGGCAGGAATCCTGGATTCTGGATCACTTTGAAATTTTCATTACCATTGCGTTAAAGGGGGCATAAGGGAACCGCTAGCAAAGCGAATATGGTTACGCCACTTGGCGAACAACATTGCCTTGGCGGAGGTACCTGCGGGCTATGACTGCTTTCTAGTTCTTTATTATATTGTTGACTTTATACTGTGAAGTATTGTGAGGGCTTTTGTGAACAACAATGCATTGCCAAAATGTGATTGTCTTTTTAAATTATCTGGTAAGCCTGAAAAACTGAACAACATTGAGCTGTTTGTTATGCAAAATGTTCTAAATGTCAACTACACTATTTTGCAATTTTACTGCCATGTGGGACAGAAGATTTTTTTGGTTCAAAGGATTGTGACATTTTTGAATGTTTGAACAGCTGTATTTTTCATGATCATGTCAACAAGACTGTAATACTATTGCAACAATAACACTTTTAATTCTAGAATGTGTAAAATACCGGTAAGTGATATTTTTACATACAGTATGTAAAAAATATACATAATCACTTCACATCAGAATAGGTAATATTCAGTTAATTTTTCCTGTCTGTTTGAAAATAGGATAGATGCAGTCGATTAGCACCAGGTTGTTTATATATTACAATACAATACATTACAATACAATTTGAAGTAAAAAAAATACTTACTGCAGTCACTTTACAGTCAGCGACGGGGAACACTCAGTTGCCGACCGTGGAAAGTTGTGTCATTGTTACAGTTAGTGCAGAGGTCGTTATTGACCATTTTTTTCTCACAACATTAAGAAATTGACTGGCAAAATGTTGTCTGGGTGAATTCACGGGATGAAGGCTTGAGTTGCATGTGTGTGCAGGTCTTCATTTGCCAATGGGCAAGACAACCGCAATGCATCTCGTACTGCGAGAAAATCTCCCAGAGCCTAACAGCCAGAGTATGATGCATTTTGCTGGATTTTTGCTTTAGCGTTAGAACTTTTTTTAAGACTAGTGACTACAACTACTGCTACTGTCGTTTTTGTTTAAGCAACCATTTGTCCATAATTACTTCGTGCTTAGTGGCAGATTACTGTAGCGATTAACATGTTGAGTTTGATTAGTGGAGTTAATCGATGATGAGCCAGGTTAGCACGTGGTTGGATGATCATCAGTTGACAGTTAAATGGTGCAGTGACTACGGCGAAAGCTGGCATGTAACAAGACACCCTAGCTTTGCGTGATCTTACAGTCTAATATCAGTGCTGTCACGTGAGCTTTGTGGCTTCAGAAGAACTTTTTATTTACTTTGCATACTTTTTGTTCGGCCAACCCGTAAAAGCAGGGTTTAGCAAAAACAGTGAATGTTTTGCTAGCAGTCAGTTTTTCCTATTTGTGGAAGTAGTAGCAACACTGACTACTGATGTAGTTGAATCTGCTTGTTAGTCCAAGTTCGATTTCAATGGTTTTTTTTGTTTGGTTCCAGTGAGTTCAATGAGACATACATGTATGTGAAATGCCTTCAACCATATCTAACTTGCATTAGTGAAGTGATTGTGTTAGAAATTAGACAGCATTAGTCTGCCGATGCTACATTTACAAAAACATTCAGTTACAATACAGGAATTACTACGGTACAGTTGCTTTACAATTATTCCGCACGTAGTCCATGTCTGTTGTGTCTGAGTCCGAAGCCTGAAAATAAGGACTTGAGTATTTTTCTGGAATTGACTATTATGTGATCACTGAATACCAGTACTAGTAGCAGTGGTAGCAATAACAGATAATAAGTAAGTAATGAGTTGGTGGCGTGGTGTAGCTGTAACGCGTTGTGTCTGATCAACGAAGTTGCTCTACACCATGCCAGGTTAGTACTTGGATGGGTGACTGCCTGCGGGCAGGTAAACCATGTAACCAGCCACCCAGGTCAACTCAGTCTTCCATCCATCCAGAGTAGGTAAATCGGGTATTGGCCTATCTGCCCTGGGTTAAGGTTCACCTGTGTTGGGTGGCTGGAAACACTGTGTGATCCCGTATGGCAGGTGATGCTGTGTAGCTCTGAAATGGGTTTCCGATAAAGAGCTATACGCCACCTTTAACCTTTTAATGCGACGTTGCTGTTTTTTTTTTTGGCGGCGGTGGTGTTTAAGAGAGGTGAAAGTGAAAAGTATAATCACTGCTGTCGTTGTTACATAATAGTAGTGGCGGTGGTGATGCTGGTAACTAGTAGTATTAGTAGTGTGATGCTGTTGTGATGCTTATAGGTGAGCAGAAAAGGGAAAAGCGGCGTCACTGCTGTCGCTGTTCCGATTGCTGTAGCGTTATGTGATGATCTTCAGACTATTTACCATCCATCCGCAACCACATTGCAACACCTTCAACGCCTGGCCATTGAAACTCAATGCATGATGATTGAGTTGTACATAGTCATCATCATTATCACAGAGGGGTCTGGCGTGGTCTGAGTAATGTTCATTGTTTCTAGTGCCGTATTTTCTCCATTAATTCGCATGGCTAGAAATAAATAAATTTCTCAGTGTTCAAATTATTAGAAGTAAAAAAAAAATTACTGAAAAGCCTGTTCAAATTATTTAGAATAGCCTACTGCGAACGCCCACAATGTTCTCTAGCGGTGTGTGATCGCCGGCCGCACGAGGGCATGAGGGCGTCTGCAGCAGAGCTAGTGTGGACCACGAGCTGAACGTCCGTCATTTGTGAATGTAGCAGTTGTACCGTCAACATTAGTGATGTGCAGACTACGGACGCGTCTGTCCACAAACGCAGATCTGCAGGATTTTGTGCGGACACGGACTGATGCCGATCATGTTCCGTGACGACTGACGAGTTTATTTTTCTTATAACTGCTAATGGACTTTGGAAAACATGTTTAACTTCTGTCTTGTTTCGCAAAATGCATTAACAAGCCCTCTACTGCTGTTATTTTGTTCCATTATATTGTAGTCTGCTATACGTGGATGCGGATCTTTGGTCAAAATCACGGACTGACACGGACTCCAAATTTTGGGATTCGCAAATTCTCTCATCAGCACTCCTGCAGCAGCTAAGGTGAAAGCACACTGGGCGGCCCAGACGATCTCTGCTTGCTAGGTATGTCCTGGGGCTGTCTCCCCCTCTTTAGTCTCTACCATACAGCATGACAGACAGCATCATGCCGGCATTAATTGGTCTAACGCTGTGTGCAGGGAAGTAAACAACACACAGCCATTGTTCGCGGTATCAAGCCTTGCAGTTTTTTGCACTTGGACTTGACGTGATCGAATTATTAGAGCCAGGTGTTCGAATTAATAGGAGTAAAATAAATAATTATTTTTTCTTAAAATTTAGGTGTTCGAATTATTAGAGTGTCCGAATTAATGGAGGAAATACGGTACCATCTGAGTACTATGCTAGTATCGGATGTAATGCTCTGTTAGTACTAACTGTTGCTTCTGCCATCAGCTGTCGGTCCAGCCAGCCACCTCATTTGTTATGGTATTAACTGTTGTCTTTGTTGTTTATTTGATTAGTCTGCTATTGCATGATTAATTCTGGTTATGCCGAGTGTCTGGGGATGTGACGAAATGGGAAAATATTCGCATTTTTCGAATGTGAATATTAACTATACTATTTATCGAATAACGAATGCGAATGCGAACACTTATTCAGCCTCAGGATCTGTACCAGTATTTGAATAAAGGGAAACGTTGAAAATAGTTGTTCAGTGTTCAGTGTTCAGTCAGTAAAACTTAGTATCTAAGGCATAGATCAGTCGACTGAGCTCAATTAATAACATGAAACCTCCAGAGTGCTCAGTGTTCTTTTCAGTCAGTATCGCCTATCTAAAATTCAATCAAGTTGAATAACATGAAGTATTTGTATTTGCCAGAAATGCTTCAGACTATTTGTTGAATATTGAATAGTTGAAAAGTAGTCAATATTTGCATGTCGTCAAATGTGAATGACGTTTGTCACATCCCTACGAGTGTCCAATTTTCAGTCTTTTTGCAGAGGGTTTTTATGTGCCTGGTAGCTTTGAAGTCATTCAGTTAAATGTTCAAGTACTCTTGCTGTAAATAAAGGAATGTCAGAATTAAATGGGGTTTTCGTAAGTTTTTTGTACTCTTGTTTAATTTAGTGTTTAATTAATAAAATTTATACTGAGATCTAATTCCTTAGCATGTTACCTGGTGACAAGTGGATGGTAAGTTGGTAATGTCAGATAATATTTGTACAGAAACGCAGTGTAATGATTTATAGTTACCCGGTATTTATATAGGTGCTGTGTCATTTTGAACATTTGAATTTGATTATTATTTCATGTCTATGAATGGTGACCTGTTACATGCTCAAGTGTCTGTTTAATATCTTTGTCGTTACTGGTGTGAAGAGGTTTTTCATGCTTAATGTGATGGTTGCCCCGCGATTGCAGTAGTCATAATTGTTGCATTATTGTACTGCTTGTATGTTTTTTTTCTTGTGTACAACTGGCACTGTTAGCATCAGATGATTTGAAATCCAAATTCCTGAAACTTTTTCAGTATTTTACATGCTTTTATGTTTTCACCCGAGCTATTATCTTTTCATGTCACCCATCTGTGACTCCATGTCTCTTGTGTCCATCTGCTTGCATTGGTTTTTGATGTTCTTACTATCAAGTTAATATACTGCAGCTAATTGCACGATTCAGTTATAGAGAAGAGCACAAACATCAAATGACTTGAGAAACATTTGATATTGGAATAAATATGTTTGTTGTATTAACTTTTTCAATACGTAATTTGTATTCGTTGGTGTAGTAATCAAAAATGTTAAGTTTGTGCGCTTATTTAGCAAAGAGTCGAGGCAATTGAAAATAGCAGCTGGCATTAGTGTCAAGTGAAACGTTGAATATGATGCAACGTGTGACAGCAAACTGTCGGATTGTCAGATACACATTGTCAAATATGTGAAATTTGTTTGATATTTACCATGTGCTAGCCACTTTTACATATCTTGCGATGCAGTGTAGTGTCGTATAGTTTGTAACGTGTGCCAAAAACACATCATTGGACTCAACTTTTTTGTTTCCAAAATCCATACGGACATTAATTATCAGTATCACTTGCATGCATCTGATGGTTATTGAGTTATACTTGTTTCTGCTGTGTAACTGTCATCATGTGACACTGCATTATCATGCATGTAACTGGCCCGTCAAGAGGGTGGGGTAGGGGGGGTTAGCTACCCCGGGCGCCGCGACGTTTGGGGCCCCACCATCAGCAAGAAATATAAAGTACGCCAGAATGTACCATTTTGAAAAGAAAAATTCAAAAAAATTTTCCCAGAGGGGCCCTGTGAAAATGTTTGGGGGCCCCACCAGAATGTTTCCCCGGGCCCTGTTGTGGCTCTTGCCAGGCCTGCATGTAAATGTTATTTAAGTTCTGATAAATCCGTATTTTAGTTGGTGATGTGACACGATAGATTAAAATCGTAGGACGTAGATATTATCAATAATCATTTACGCATGTTTACCATCATCTGTGGTATTTAATTTTAATTTTGCTGTTATTGTACATTTTGTCTGTATGAACGAGTACATAATCTTATTGGTGCTAGCATATATAGGCAACATTCTTTCATAATAATTATTAATTTGCAAGCTTTGCTTCTTAGGTCAGTGTTGTAGTGCTTTACTAAATATTTCTTTATAATCTTCTTACGATTTTTCGCAAGACGTTATTAGGATATATCATACTTTTCCTACGTTTTCCTGCAACAAAATTTTTTTAATGATTTTGTTGGGAAGTCCAGAAAATGTGGCAGTGGTTTCAAGCAGATTTTTGGAAGAAAAGTAAGAAGTAAGTGGAATTTGGTCATAACAATCTGTACAGTGTGGTTTCACTTTGAATGTGATATTGATTCTGTGAAACTGATATAAAATAAAAAATAATGTTGATAACAATGGAGAGTGAAGGAAGTTGTTGAAAGCCCTACGAAGCTTATGAGGCTTTGCCCTGCAGTAATAGTTGTACGTGTGCTCTAGATCTTATTTGACATTTGACTGCATATTCTATATAACAGATCCGTCACATGACATTTGACTGCATTCTTAAACTCGAGTAGCGTATAAGCAATTTGTTTGATGGTCGCATAGAGTATTTTTATCGGTGATCCATTTGTACAGCAGTGTAGATCGTTCTTTAGTTTCTGCTTACATAACACATTGCATGTTGCATGTATAGCCTGCCACAGTAAGTTGTTCTGTAATTATTAGGCTTATGACATATTGTTATACTGATGTTCTGTTGGTGCCACTGTTTGTATTTTAAACGACTTACTTGTGACTGGTGGTTATGTACTCTGTGTCCGGTAAAAAAACTGACCCCCTAGACTTTGTACAATAAAAATGTCAAATCTGAACGAATTGGAATGAAGTTTCATACATTTAATTCTATATCTGTCACCATATTTCAGTGAAAAATATTATTTTTTAGCTGAGTTATTGATTGTTGAATATTGATAATGAAATATCTCCATTGCGTAAACCCCTGTGTACATTTGCGTAACTTCAACAAACAACATCTGATTCTGGCAAACTTTTACATCAACTATGCATCATTTATTGACAATTGATGTGCCAAATTGCAATTAAATCTATCTACAGCAGTGTTTTTCAACCTTTTTGTTGCCGCGGAACCCTACACAAGCGTGAAGATCACTCACGGAACCCCATGCATTGATCCGTGAGTCCAGCGACGTACGCGAGGATGAAGCTACGTACGGGGTGTCTACGGACTTATTTCCCTAACAGGGCACTGAGGGCAGAACCGTCATGAAAACGACAAAACAGTCAAAGGTGACCAATATAAAATTTGACCGCATTAGTAGGCAGCAGTATGTTACTGTATGTAACCAAACACGACGGGCGAGGCGGTCGTCGACGACCGCTTAGCCCCGCCACCGACCCAGAAAATTTATCACGTGGACGCCCTTGGAAAAGACAGGCCTTCGTGTCTTTCTAATTTTTCTTAGCTGAGTTTTTAAAGAATTGAATTAACTAAGTAAATGGCTAAAAGATTTCATAACCATAACCCTAATCAATACGTTCTTGTTTTCCTTTTTTATTTCCGATACTGCCTCAGAGTTGAATAATATTGTGCGTAGGAAGCTTACGTTATGATATAGGCTTAAGCATAAAATGCAAATATGTCAAAATTTTACTGACAACAAAAATGATCCAACGCAGTGAGTCTATGCAAAAAGACGCATAGAAACGCAATTTCAAACAAAAAAAAATCGACGCTGAGTATTTCTACGACATTGTCTGGCGTGATTTTGCACGCTAGGTTATTTGTTACTGGCCAGCTGCGGAACCCTTGGTAGACGCTCGCGGAACCCTTGGGTTTCGCGGAACCCCGGTTGAAAAACACTGATCTACGGAAACAATAGTCACAGTGGCTTTTGTGAGGTTGTCTCAAAACCTGAAGTGTCCAGTATTAGGCAAATGTTTGTTTAATTCTGACAGTGTCCACGGCTTGCTGGGAAATTCCGTGATAAACTTTTTAGCATCATACTTTTTTTCTTGTCTCAGCAGTTTAAATAAAACACGATCATCTGCAGAAAACACCATTTTGTTATTGTTTACGTTTTTTGATTGTGTCAGCAAACATCACTTTTGCTTGATCGACTGCAGTATGTAATGCCATATTGGTAACGAAAATATTTTGTTATCGATATTCAACATTTAATAACATTTGTAAGAAACAATATTTTTCAATGAAATTTGGCAGTCGCTTCAGGAATTTATTTGAAATTAAGTGTACAGAACTTTATTCAAATTCGTTCAGATTTGACATTTTTATTGCACGATGTCTAAGGGGTCAGTTTTTTTACCAGACACAGTATATAATTGTGTATAGCACGTAAGCTGTTTTTAAGAACGAAATGATGTTTCAGTTATATTGGTGGACTTATTGCGGTACATGTGGAAATTCATTTGCCCTGTAGATAGATTGGTTTAATAGTTATTAGTCACTGAAAATAATATATTGTTAGAGCATCAGCTGCATCGCTGAAATGATATTCATTTTTATCAAATTTATGTTTATTTTTACTGATATAAATGTTATTCTTGATATTATGAGTATTAGTATTTATTAGTATTATTGTGTGATTGATCAGTGACACAAGATAACGGTGAAGATCAGGAACTTGTCCAAACTGTGCAGGAAAATAACATTTTGTACTATAAATAAACAGGTTAATGTTGTTAGCAATTTTTTAATTTTTAATAGTTATTTTTGTTAATTGTAGAGAAGAATACTGATCTTCTGCAATATCATAAATCCTCAGTGTCCACGCGCTCTTCTACCAGTCAGTTACTTGCAATTTCCCGGCATAACTTATCCTTTGGTTCTCGTTCCTTTCGCGTCTCTGCTCCGAGAATTTGGAACTCCTTAAGTCCTCAAATTCGTCAATGTCAAACCTTGGCTACATTCAGATGTCACTTAAAGACCCACTACTTTCAGTCAGCCTTTTCTGCCACCTAGCGTCCATCATCCTATGCGCCCTGATTCTTTCTGAGACT
>Ga0209367_1011993_pt1 | contig 11407 bp, 6 predicted proteins | sample WorMetLIZISLAND2_FD_187412 | JGI IMG/M metagenome (GOLD analysis project Ga0209367, IMG submission 187412) | Marine gutless worms symbiont microbial communities from Max Planck institute for Marine Microbiology, Germany - Olavius geniculatus... ... | reverse complement strand
CAAAGTTGTTATACACTCCGACCACAACCCTCTGTTATACCTAACTGAAACTGCCCCGAAAAGCTCAAAGCTAATGCGATGGGCGTTGGCCATACAAGAATACGATGTGGTATTCAAATATCGGTCGGGTAATACAAACACTGCGGCAGATTTTCTTTCCCGTGTGGACTATAGCTCACCGGGGAGCACTTGACTCAGGGGAAGATTTGTGGGAAAGGTCTCAGACTTTCGCCCCTGTAGTGGAAGTTTTGTAAATACTAATGGGTTTGTGTGTGTGTGTTTTTTTTTGTTGGTCGTTGGTGCACAACAACGAGAACTGGTGCAGTGTACGGTGATCCGGTCATCTCGGCATCACGATGTCGTGTCGGAGTCACCCGTCGAGAGTTTCCCGACAAGTTCTTCCGGCGTCTGGTTTCCTTTGTGAGGGCGAGGACGCTATCCAGCGTTGCTGAGAACTGACTCTGAGGCTGATGTCACTTGTTGGACTGTTCTGACGTTTTGCCAGGAACATTCCGCACAAGGAACTAGGGGGGAGGTGTCGCGGCGTTGCTTACTTATTTTCCTTTTGACTCGAGGCTGACCTTGACCTTCTGAGTAGGACGTACACGCCGCTGCTGTGAGAATGTTTACACGTTGTGACTGTTCTGATTTTTTTTATGTTTTATGTTATTTTTTTTGTAAATACGTTTGAAGAAACTCTGAAAAAGTGCTTGTCATTGGCCCTCCGTGACAATCAGATTGTAACAATCTTTAACAGGAATGTTTTTGATACAACTGGCTATCAAAAAGCTGTTCAAGTTTCCGCCTCGCCCAATGTGTGCTTCTGCACTACCTGGGAAAAGTAAAACGGACAAAATATGCATCAAAATAAACCCAAAAAGTCAATAAATTTAATATCTCCAGATCTGTGGACCCCAGCTGTTGGTCAAATACAATTTTTAACTGTCATGCAGCAGTGTAATGTTAGAATGATGATAAATTGAAGAAGCGACTGGTACAGCCTGAATTGGTCTGTGCAGAACATCTAACTGACACTGCTGCCAACGAATGGAGAAAACGTGTTGTTGCCCGTATTCACTGATGGGTCGACATTTCACACTTTTATTGCGGATTGTTGCAAAAATAGACAAAATCAATGAACTGTTAGCCAAAGTGACAGAAATGTGAACAAAAAATGTCTTGTGAGCTATTTTGATTAAATAATATTACTGCTTTGGACAAAAATGCCATGTTTTGTTGATTCCGATTTTCCAGGTAGTGCAAAAGCAGACTTCCGGTGAGGTGGGAAATTAAATAGTTGTTTCATGGCCAATTGTGTCTAGAATATTTGTGTCAAAAAGTATCATAATCAAATCATCTGTTTTCAAGTTACAATCGAAAACGTCGGGGACGTTTTTTATTGATTGGGACACAGTGTATAACCAACACCAAGGACAACTCAGCCTTCCATCCCTCCAGGGTAAGTAAATCAAGTACCAGTCAGTCTGGCTGGGGTTAAGGTGGGTTGTGCTCACCTGTGTCGAATTGCAGAAAATAATGTGTGATCTAATATGGCAGGTGATGCTCCGTAGCTTTGAGAAAAGTTTCCTATGAAGAGCTATACCATTGAATGCTATTACTTAATTTTCATTTGACTGACAAATTTTTCGAAGGTTTCTGCAAAATACAAACCTATGTAAAACATTTTTCATTTAGAACACATGTTAAAGATGTGACAACACAAACCAAAAATAAAACATTTGCTTAAAAACGTTTCATTTCTGTATTAATGACCGACTACAAATCTAAAACAAAAAATGCAGAAGTAGATAGCAGAAGAAATTTATGTCTTTAATGAGTTAATGCTTTAAAATTAACCTGTTCTGCAGTAATAGCCTTCGTTGATGTTTTCCACCTTCTGAAAGCCCCAGCAAGTAAATAGTACCTGCAAACGATTATAACAAATTTTAATACAATATGGTGATACCACTAACCGACCAACTTATGCAAAGTTATTCTAGCTTAAATCAAATCTCAAGAAAAAGAATTGTTAGAATGAACCTCGTTACGTTAAAAATAGATGAGGACAGATGAAAAGAAATTTGTGTAGCAAAGAGCTAAACTATAGACTCAACTAACTGATGATTCTCACAGTGATATGTAGGGCCCACCATTTTCTGCAAAAATTTTTTTGCCAAATTCCGTGGCCAGTGCACAAAATTCTGCAGCTGACCGTGGAAAAATCGTCCAAATTCCGCGGCTTACCATGGCCTTCCATTTTTGAGTAAACCGAGCTCTGTCCTGTTAAGAAAATTCAGTTTTTAAGAGGCTTGCATTGTGCTCAGTTATGCTGGTGATGTACAAAGAAAATTGTCTATCATTTTTTCTTTTTAAAAGTGCAATCTGTCAACTGGCCGTATTGTGTTTATTTACGATTGTGCTGTATTTCGATGGTAATTAGTATGACCCACAGTTTTAGGCAGATTATTTGACTTATCTCCATGATATAGTTAGTTTAATTACTCTCAACTTCTGCAAATTTCTGCGAAAATGTCAAAGTTCCGCGAAAAAGATCAAATTCCGCGGCTCCGCTCAAAATTCCGCAGCCCACGGAAAACCGTGGGCACTAGTGATACGCACGTCATTAAAAGACTGCATGAGTCAAAGCACCGCCAGATGTAGAGGCTAATAAGAGACAGCTCATCTGAGACAAACTGACATTAACTTTGAACAGTTCAAGCAGCTGCTGGAGACATTTTTGTTCGGATATTGAGAGCGCAGCACATTGTAACTAACTGTTAAATTGCGCCCATTAAGTCACCTTACTTACTTACTTACTTACTAATGTAACCAATATGCTAATGTAATGTGGCCAGTACGTTGGGCTTAAGTTATTGATCGCAGCGCCACAGTGAGTGACAACATGACACCACCGCAGCTCCGTCACCATCCCTGGACGTCTATAATCCCCGTCGCTCGCCACTATTGCAATAAATACCTATTATGTAACCGGTTACACTGTCTCACCATGGCATGCACTGTCGCATTACCAGTGTGGGCGGTGTTGTCAAACACTGTCTGGCAGTAATTAGCACCTCACCGACAATCCCCACCCTCTTAACACGTGGGGTGCAGCGCCACCGGCGATCTTAGCTTTGATCCAGAGCAGTAACACCCCACCCGCAGTGATAGGAGTGGGCGAGACAAGTCGCGATGACGCCGCTCAACTCGTCTCACTACGGCAGGCAGGCATAGGCTACACATACTACTAACGTTCACTGCACAGCCAAGATACTAAAGCTGCTAGATTTATCAAAACCAAAAGAAACAAAACCATCAGCAGAGAGCCTAAATCTGCGGCTTTGATACCGTTCAATATTGCTAAGAAACCACGGTTTCAGTGCTGATTTCGATAACCGTAACAACACGAGATGCTACCACAGTACGCTATCACTCTGTCTGCATATCATATGACGAATAATCGAAGATGAAAAACAGAAACCAAAAACGGCGAAAATAACGAGAACAAAACCAAAAAATAGACAAAAAAAATCATTAGCAGTCCAGATATCCATGTGATCAGTCTGAAGGGTGCCAAATGTATATGAAGTAAGGTAAGTAAGTAAGTAAGTAAATTTAATTTATAAAGCGCACAATGTCAGCGAGAACTCACTGAATCTGAGGCGCTGAGGTAAGGAGTGAGGCGGGCCACTAAACATGGCTAGACCTTGAAAAATAGAATGTTTTGAGTTTACGACGGAAGGAAGCTAATGAACAACTATTGCGGATGTCAAAAGGAAGAGAGTTCCAAATAGTAGGGTGTAAGATTTGAGAAAAACAGATAAACATTTTGAAGTTGGAAAGACATACTCTTTATCAAAGTTTGACCAGTCCCGATATGTAAACTTCACAATCGTTAAAGCAACTGTTTCGAAGACCAAACGTCCTTCCTTCTGCCCAAATAACAGCACCGAGGCATTGAAAAACGAAGATATCTGCAACTAACTCTGAAAACATTCAAGTCTAACACTATCTTACAAAAATGTTAGCAGAGTTGTAGACGTACCTTCTGAACCAGAGATCAATGTAGGTTATTCCTTCAATCACTGGCGTAGGACCAACTCTAAACAGAAATTACACAAACAAAGCTCACTAAGTGACAACTAGAGCTTTCTACGTTTTGCTTCCAATAAGCAGCCGCACTACAAACATGTTAAAAATGCTAACAGCATCATTAAAACTATTAACAATACGTGGTTATATGGGTAGGCAATTTTGCCTGCTTCTGATATTATGTGTAACAAAAGCTAATTCAAACAGTTTATTACGTACTGACTTGTAATTGTATAGTCCAAGTCCCACAAAAAAGTCAAAGAGATTTCTGAACAATTTTTAGTCCTAAAAAGTCCCATCGGACCATACATTTTCAACACTTAGCCCAATTACAATTTCAAAGACATCAACTGTCAACAAAAGCGTTTGCGACAAAGTGATGCACCATAGTGATTACTGTAAGCATAATGCACCCAGCGATATGTAAATAATGTAATACACTTCCTTGCTAAATGTGGGGATTCTCGGGATAGTTCTCTGCATGTTCATAATTTTTGAAACTGGATGCAAAATACCAAATAAATACTGACTTTTTAGCTGGTCCACTTTTCTATTATATTTAAAATCGCAACAATCATTACCGATTAATTTCTGGCTGTCTTAACCGGACCTTTTGCGTGTACTGAAAGCAAAGTGAAATGTTGAAGTGAAATTCCTATAAAGATATATACCCCAAGAAATCTGCCAGGCCCAGGTAGTAACAGCAACTGCTAGGAAACATTCTAAAACAGACTCTGTGAACATGCATGTTACTTAGCATCAACAACAATAAGTGCACTTCTATTAGGCACTAGTATAAAAGCATAACATGTGATGAGTAATTTTTTCTTTTCCTCTTTCTCTTTCTGCTTACTGTAGAAGTTCAGGGGTCCCAGCAGCAAAAATGGAATTTCAGGACCGACTTTTTAGTAAATTTCAGGCCAATTTCAGGACATATTTACAGTATCAAAAATCTCAACAAATACAAATTTACTACATGTTATCTAGCACAAATCAGTCATAAACATCAGAGAAGCAGTCATTCATTACAATATTACGAGTAAAGTAAATAAAATAACAGTCACGTCTTGTATTCGTATATCAAAAGCAGTTACTGTAAAAGAACATTACAGTTCTGAGAAATAAAAATATATCTATATATTGGATTTAACAGTACAGCAGTGCTGCCAGCAAAATATTAAAACAACTTTATGGCAAAATGATCGCCAATATCAGAACATTTGTACTAAATGACTACAATTTCAGGACAATTTCAGGACAACTTTGAAATTTCAGGAATTTCAGGATAACTGGGACCCATGGAAGTAGATACTGCATCCTATTACGCTGAATGTCTGTCTGCCCTGTCTGAGAGTTGTCGCTGTGGCAAATAAAGACTTATATAAGCTTCTTCAGTACATAGGCGCAGCTAGAAATTGGAAGTTGGGGATGCACTTTGAGACCCAAAGGGCTGAAGATCGAGGCTCAAAAGCCAACAGTGAGGGTGGGGTTTTGGGGAAAAGGGTAGCAAGCCCCCTGGCCTCCAGCTGAAGGGATGTGGAGCGATATAAGTTTCCCAGTAGGGTTTAGGGTAGACTTCCAGCTGCAAATGCAATTTTGATCATAAAAAGCCCTGAAAATGTTAGTTTTGCTGTGCAACAAATTTGCACATTTCTTGGCTATGCAAGGTGCTGCGCCTATGTTTGAGTGAACTAAAAAATTACAGTTCAGGTGAAAGAGCAGCAACAGATGACGACCGACGAATGCGCTTGCTACGTCGCTGACAGACGTCATCATCCTGACTCGACACGGTGTTCTGTAGCGACATTGCTTGCAGGCAGCTTCGCAGGATCTTTATGTCTCCAGCGACGTTGTCGTTTAGCACGTACGAGTCACACTCTTGGCTAGCCAGACAAAATACACCAGTTGTCAAGTTTAACTGTATGGAAAATAAAGCACAAAGTTTACGGCACCGTAATTTTGCAACCGTACGTCACCAAGTCATGCGGTTTTCAGCAGAATGTTCAAAAAGAAATTGCTTACATGCAAAGGCCAGTGTCTGAATACAACAATTAAATATTCTTTGTCTTGCTGCTTGTTTTGCGTGAAAGCACTTTCTTTCAAAACATTTTGCTGAAAAGTGCACAACTCTGTGATTCAGGGTTTCAAAATTATGGTGCCGTAAACTCTGTGCAATTTTTTCTGGTACATCCTGTATATTTCACGCACAGACTTTACATCACAACACATAACAACGAGATAACAACTGGGCAACCAGACGCAAGCAATAACATATGCCCACATTATACCCAAATGAGACACCTATAAGTTAGTGACACTACAGGTACATGGACAAATCAAAATCTATAAGCAACTGATGGAAACCAGCCAGCAAGTTAAAACAGACTTATTGACAATAACTTATATAATCTTGTTAAACAAAATTATATATTTATGTAAAAAAGATTATAAATAATTTTTTTTAACAAAAGCTTATTACAACGGTCAGTTTCAATACATCATTGTAATGACATAAATGAACTTTACAACAGATATCAATGTATCAGAAAGTTCGCATTTGAAATGCAAAAAAATTCTCAGTTTGTACATATAACAGCAAAACAGCAAATAGCAAGCCACGTAAACATGTTCTTACCAGTAGAGATATTTGTCACACACTTCCATCACAAGCGGATGCTGCCAACAAAATAATGACATCAATATAAATTACGATGAATAAACAGAAATCTGTCAGAGAACAATTTTTCAGACAGATAAAGATAAGGCAGAGATCGTGTCAAAAACTAAACAGCCATTTCACGAACCATAGATTGCGAAATAACATAACGAAACAATGTCACACTAGTAAACTGATATAATGACAGAATTTAGCCCACTATGAAACAGTGACATGACACTCGAAACCTCTGTGAAAAACTGAAACTTAAAGATAGATGTAGCATCATACTTAAGTATTCTAATTCAAACAAATGATAAAACTTAAATGTTGAATGACCTATATGCCTAACTGGCGTAAAATCCAAATCTGCAATGTAAGTCTAGCGCAAGAAGTGATAACGTAAAACTACTGACAGAAATATAACTATAAAAATACCGTACAAAAAATGAAGTAATCTATAAAACTAGAAAGCAGTCAGAGCCCGCACCTCACACATCTCCGCCAAGACCATGTTGTTCGCTAGGTGGCAGCACCATCTTCGGTTTGACAGCGGTTTCTCTTATCCCCATTGAAAGCAATGGTAACGAAAATTTCAAAGTGATCCAGAATCCAGGATTCCTTCTGGATCACCCCCAAAAGTGAACCACTGGTAGTCTTTGCCATTCCCGACATTCCCAGAAAATTTCAGAAAGATCTGTCCATAACTTTTTGAGTTATCGTGCTCACACACACAGACAGACAGGCAAACAAACTCTGGCAAAAACATAACCTCCTTGGTGGAGGTAATCAGAAAACCTGTATAGAAAAAAACGGACAATATTGATGATTTCAGCAAACCTGCGTTGCAGCATAGTGATCGGCGATGTGATTGTCAATATATCGACCGCAAGCAACATGTGCACAGTGCAGACAAGCCTGCATGACAACACAACACAGCATGGCGACTATCCATTTATCATCAGTGACCAGATATGGTCAGGGTTGGATAGTAACGAAGTAATTTTACTTCGTTACTCTACTTAAGTAGAAGTTTTTTTTTCTACTTCTACTTACAGCAATTTGGCTTGTATAGCCATGCGAATAATTTGTCTAATAATCGAATTATTTGGCCAACCTTGGCCATATTGGATCAATGGCCACAGTGGCTTAGTCACTAACTCACTATGCTACTGAGACTACCGGGCTGACAGCAGCTGTCTTCGAGGCTAAATGTAGCAGTAACAAGTGGCGTATGACACATGCTTATTATCATATTTGGTCCATTTTTGCACTACTATTCGGCCAAATACGAATACACTATTTGACCTACTATTTATACCAAATAGAATACAAAAAAAATTATAAAAAAAATTCGTTACAAACCTAATTATTTGGCCCTGTCATAAACAGCTTTCTGGACTAAAAAAATGGCATGTTGAGTAGTCCCTTAAACCACTGCCACTGCCGTTAAGGCCTCGGAACCCAAACAACATATAAGTTAGTGGTCCTGGAGTGAACGGCTAATGTTCCACGCCACTGCCGCCGAAAAGCTAGCGGTCTTAGCGGTTTAACAAAAAATGCAACAATGTGTTGTGCTCACGCTGTTGCAAGCAGAGCGCCAGCGTGAGTGCGTGTGTCCTCGTCAGTGCTCATATCTATAGTCGTCACAGTAGTGCCAACTGCCGATGGTGACTGACAATCAGTGAATGAATATTAATGAGCACGGCTAATGAGCATTAAATTGACAATCATTGATGGAGTTAGTGTTTGTACTTTGCATGGTATTTCGTGGTTACCAAACGCTGCGGAGCCCGGGGTAACTTACCCCCCCACCCTCTCTCTCGACAGGGCCTGCCAGTGACAGACGTCTTAGCAGTCTGGACCGCTAAGCTGCTGCTAAAGCTTAGCAGTCTGGACCGCCGCTAGCTTAACGGCTTAGCAGTTTAAACTGCTAAGCCAGCCGCTAAGGCTTCAGACCAGCCATTAAAGCCTTAGCTTAACGGTTCCAGGGATTAATGTAGAGTTTTGTGAAATATACCTGATACAACATAATCTGACGTTTTCGTCAGTAGTAACAACAGCACTCTGCATCGGGTCTGGCCCGTGGCTCATAAAGGCTGTGCGTGCACCACGACCCACGATACAAGACATTCATGGAAATCCATTACAAACTAGGAATATTTAAAAAAAGGCTAGTTGTATTTTACTGAAACATGCCATTAAAGGTCGGAATATAGCTCTTTAAGAGAATGAACCCCTCAACAGAGCTGCGGAGGGTCAACTGCCATATGGGATCACACAGTGTTACCTTCCACCCGACACAGGTGAATGCGCCCCACCTTAACCCATAGCCAGACAAGCTGGTACTCAATTTACCTACCCCGAAGGGATGGAAGACTGAGTTATATACCAAGATGGTTTACCTCCCACAGACAGTCACCCATCACAGTACTAACCCAGCCCGGTGTACAGTAACTTCGTTGATCGAATGAAGTGCGTTACTGCTACAGTAGTTTGATATGAAAGTATTTGCGACCGTTGTTCTCAAGATACAGTTGTCATCGAGAAGACTCTTCACTCAGCCTGCGAAAGCCCCTGCTCTGATAATAATGAAATGATTTCCTAAACAGCACCTTTGATGAGCCTCCTAAATGCATGGTGAGAAAAAATTCAAATGCCTACTCTGAGTTCGATTTTAAAGCTAACGTATGTGTTAATTAAACAAAACATACCCAGACATTTTCAGCTGCTGAGCAAGACGCACAAAACCATTTCTGTGGATTGAGAACTGAATGCTTCTTGTCCAGGCAGAGACGACGCACGTGTCGACAATTATTCATAACTACAGCGTAGCACCGCAGTCACTTTCATACACTTACGACCTGGTGGTACAATGTAGCACTGCAAACCACCTTCACACACCTATGATCGACAGCAAGATAAAGTTAATAGTCTAATAGTCTAATTAGTAGTAGCAGTAGTGGTAGCAGTAGTAAACTGTTGAACTTGAACCTAAATTTGACATGCTAATATAATGGTACACTGCTGCACCAGATAACTGATCAGATCAAGTACAGATACTACTATTGTATCCGTACTTGATCTGATCATAATTATTTAGCACCAGTATCATGGGATCATTTCCAGGCCAGAGTGAGAAAACTGGTATCCTAGTTATAAGCTGCATTCATAGACTGCAGCTTAGACTCTGTGTTGAAAAAGCGTTCGCCATATCACCATTTCCGTTGGCCTTCACATATCTGACAAAACAGCATTCAAACCTGTTCATTAACGAAAGCCAAGCTGTTTGGTACTAACAAACGATGTACCACGTCTATTTATAAGAAAAAAACGACTTAATCAATGATGTGACACTATAGTTAAAACGACCGCAATTTTGCATCGCCATCTGCCAGTAGCCAGCGGCCAGTGCTGGCCTAGTGCTAGGCCACTAGGCTGCTGCCTGCTAGGCTGCGCTGCCTGACCTTGATGACGTCAGTGAATTTAATTGCTGCCTGTTTATTACCTAGAAAAATATACAGATGGGAATCCAGTATGGATAATCACAGCTGTACCGAGTTATGGCTAGAAAACTGGGCATTATCCATGATAAGAGATTGTACATGATCTGGAAATATTCTGTGCCAGTGCGGTCGATGTGTATGTTTTCTGGCATCCTATTGTGTGCATATAGTATTTATTGTATTGTATATTTTTAAAAAGTTAAAGATTTATATCATTTTACTGATGAAGCGATTTATTCCACAGACCAAACATTCTATGAAAACAAACGGCAGTTAGCGCCCTCTTGTTACTCGTATCTGTCCAGCAGACGAAAAACAACATCAAAGGATTAAAATGGAAAAGTTATGAAGAACGGTTGAAGATACTCGGTTTACATTCATTACAACAATGACGGATCAGAGGCGATCTTATTGAAATTTGAAACCTATAAAATTCTGACTGGGAAGGAACGTGTTGACAACCAGAGGTTCTTTCAGTTGGCTACGAATTCACATGGTCTACGTGGTCATCAGTTGAAACTATTTATGCCTAGATGTTCAACAACTGCTCGCAGAACATTCTTCAGTTCCAGAGTTATTGGAAGCTGGAATAGTTTACCACAACATGTAATCGAGGCTCCATCAGTGAATGCTTTCAAGAACAGATTGGACAGACACTGCTCAGATATGGGCATATAAAGTGAAAGCTACAGAGCTCATCATCATCAAGTACAAGTACGATCTGTTTCCGGTTGCAAGATGGCGGTTATTTGTTTGTAAACGGGTTTTATTTTAGAGAAAACAGTAGATAGCAGTAAACTTAATCAAATTTTTCCATTTGGTTTTGATTATTACGTTTGTTAGTTAAGAACTAACCGTAGTTAGAAGTCCCAGGGCCAAGACTAACACTGCCTGGCTGGCCTAGCTCCCCGAGCCCACGAGTCAGCCGTGGGACGAAGACTTTTGGGGCTCTGTAGGCTGTAAAAAATACCACTCTCCCTTGTAGGGACCACCCATCCCACCCAGCGTGAGTATGTCGCGGAAGGTTTCAACGTCAAGTGCGAGAGGGTCAGTAAGTAAGGATAGGGAAGCGATGAAAGATGAACAAGAAGTAGAAAGCTGGACCTGTGAAAGCTGTAAAAAGATTTTCAGAGAACAGGAAAGTAAGATTTTG
>Ga0209367_1011990_pt1 | contig 11409 bp, 9 predicted proteins | sample WorMetLIZISLAND2_FD_187412 | JGI IMG/M metagenome (GOLD analysis project Ga0209367, IMG submission 187412) | Marine gutless worms symbiont microbial communities from Max Planck institute for Marine Microbiology, Germany - Olavius geniculatus... ... | reverse complement strand
TCACGCTGAAAAATCGGTAAGCGGTCATGTTAAAAAATCTATAACTTTGTCATTTTTCAATGGAATCAAATTTTATTTGGCATTTAGCCGTAGAACAATTTAGTAAATAAATCTGTAAATTTTCAGATAAAAATGCTAAACGGTTGCTGAGAAAGCAGCGAAAAACTTTAGGGGGCTATTTTTTTCTGCCGCACCCTGTAGTGTGGTATCAGGATGATATACCTTACCCACAGATACCACCAGCAACAGAGTGTGGGTGGAAGGAAGAGGGAGATCGATTAGTACTAGTCCCAACCAGAGATTCTCTAGCTCCAGCTTCTATTACACATCTGATAAAATGTGGACGCAAGAAGACCAGCTGCACGTCCCACTGTTCCTGCATGTCTCAGCGTCTCAACTGTTCTGAGATGTGTATGTGTGGTGCTGATGAAGAGGTGTGTAGTAACGTAAGTCAGGAACTCTTGGGGATTGATGACGATGATGATGATGATGACCCTGACATCAAACTGTGAGACACTGATTGTAACATTTCTTGTTCCTAACCAAGAAAGATGATGGTTAGAAGATGTTGAACAAAGAATTTTGAGGCAACAATAACATTTAAGCCAAAACACATTGCTATTAGAACACTTTCGAGCTGCTTTTGGCACTTTTGATAGTAAAATGCAAAACCAAATGTATAGTTTGTTAAATAGCTGTTTATATTTCATTACCTTGTAAAAATTTAGAACCAATATCCCATGTGTAAGCTGCGTATAACATCGTTCACATAATATTTTGTGTATTGTAATGCAACTGTTTATTGCAATTTTGACCGTAACTTAAATTTAAGACAAAAGTGTCAGAAAGCAGTTTTAAAAAATGGCGACATGTTTTTTCTGCAACTATAATCCATCCCCAAGATAGTCCAGCCAGTTGCCAAAAATTAACATTTAGTTTCTACGGGAAGACATTGGCCCCCCTACTAATGTCACTAATCAATACTGTTTCATTGATAGAATGGACACATTGACTGTTTGCCGTTGGTCTGAAATAGGATATTCTGATTTAAGCAATATGATGTACCTCAGCAGACTCACAATGATGTTTCTTAGTTGTTTTCCACATTTTTTGCATAAACATTTTGGGTTAGGGTTAGAGTCGAGCTTAGGGTTAGGGATAGGTTTAGCATTAGGGGATAGGGTTAGGGTCAGGTTTGAGGTTAGGGTTAGTTCGATCTTCTTTATTTGCACAACTGTTATCGAAAATGTAAACAGAAAATGGCTGCCCTGTAGTATATTAGCATTGTGTTGCAATTTTTAAATAAGGAACTGAAGGTTTATGAAGTTGATAAATTTTAAAATAACTGTACTGTTCACCATTAAAACATCAAAATTGAATGTAAAGATTCATTATGAGTCTAGTGATGCATGTCATATTGCTTAAATCAGGGTATCCTACTTTAGACTGGTGCCGACTTTTTATCAGTAAATGCAGATCAAGGAATTATTAGCATACTATTTTTTTCGTGATTGAGTGATTCTGTTTATGTGTAAATTTGCATTTCATTTAACTGTAGATTAATTGAAAGGTTTCTTATGGATGGATAGTATCCTTTGCACTGTTACTGATTTTTGTTGCTGAGCATTTATCTGTGCATAAGTTGAGAAATTGACATGTTTACTCCTGGAATATTTGGGAAGGTGTACTTTGCGGAATGTGGAATTTTGAAAAGGTGTATTTTGTGGAATTTCATCTGCGGAACGTTCGCAAATTACACTTTAGAGTTATTCTGCATTTTGTATTCCACATTCCGCATAATTCAAATAAAGTCAAATAATTAACTTTGCATAGGCTTAGGCTTACATTTGAGTCTCGAATCGACATTGGCACATCACAAATGGCGTAGTCACACAGTCGGCAAAGTAATCACATATTGACGTTTTCAACTTAACTTTTGAAACGCCTTGAAGTCCGTCAACTCACATGCGTAAGTCGGCACATCACACACGAATGCAAGGTCAACTGAAGTAGCCTAGGCCCAATAAACAATTCCTGACACAGCGCATAGATCGAGTCGCTTGGTCAGGTAATTAGGTAACGTACGCCTACCAAAACAGTGATAAAAATTAGCCTACTATGTCCTCCTGCAAGGCACAGTGAGGCTTCTGGGCATGGTGGTCGAGCGCTCTGTAGGATTGTACACCTATTCAGGTGACATAACTAAACAACAAGAGCATTTTCTGCAATTTTAATTTTGCAAAATACACCTTATTCCGCAAAGAATTTTCACAATGTGAAGTCTGCAAATTCGAAATTCTGCATTCCGCAAAGTACACCTTTTCGAAATATTTTAAAGTATTTCATTGTTGTCCTGGCTTGCATTTACTGAGCGTACTGTTTGGATCAGGCTTAGTGAATTACGTAACTTGCATTTCAGTCCTGGATTATGTGTACAACTATCTTATTTAAACCTTCACATTGATTCGCTCAGGGCCTTATTGTTTTTAGCAGCATTTTTGTACTTGCTCAGTATATTCACCAGTGATGGGCACTTTTTAGCTATAGTAGTTACCGACTATATACTGGCAGTGGCACCTAAATATTGATCAGTAATTTTTAAGATCAAAAGTCTACCACATTTTTACTCCAAGAAGCAGAAGTTTCACATCACTTAGACTGTTCTCGGGAACAAACATTTGATGACATTTTGGCTTCTGGGAATTATTGCTGGAGGAATATTTCTGGGTGTTTCAATGAACGTTATTGGGAGTGAAAATTCTAGTTACCAGCCAAAGTACTTGAGTTATGCATCTCTGTATATTTATATTTGTTTGTGCATTTTGATCACAGCATTTGATGTTAATAATTGTATAATAATATGTGATTTCTAATTTAGTAGTTTGTGGTCTGTCTTTGATGAATGATTTTCTGTTAACGTTAACTTGCTGCAGCCAGCCACAGCAGTTATCAACATATGCTCTCACTCTTTTCAAGTACAAGACTGAGATTAACAACAAAGTCGTTCACGTCGGTTTGTAAATATTACATATTGATGTTTTAATAATAAATACAGATTTCTACGTGTTTATTTTGCTAAAGGTGGCAGTAGCCATATTGTTCTTGCTGTTTACTCTGTTTGTTTTATTATGATTGTTGATTTTTTTACTGTTGTTTATGCACATCTGGGAATATTATGTCAATTCATCATGACTTGTGAACCCGATAAACTTTCAAAACAACTGTGCCATATTGACAGCACTGTGAATAAAATATTATATAAACATTGTTATTACTATTGCTGGCACTGTCATTGTTTCTCTCTAGAGAATAAGATTACTGAAAAGTTTATTTATTTATTTATTTTTTTAATAAACCAGAGGATTCTGATGAAATTGTTCTGTGGGCTGGGCATGACACAGTGACCAAGGAATTAGATTTTGTTCTTTCAGTCCTGATCGCAATCTGGATCCAAGAATGTTATGAAGAGACAGATTGTCTTTAGACATTCTTGTTTGGTATTTGGTAGTATTGGTATCTGTCTCTCAGTAGAGGTTTATGTTGTTTTGCAGATTCTTGTTTCTTATGATTGAAAAAATAAAAATGTGATTGCTGTTGTAGATTTTTGGGACACTGCAGGCCAAGAACGATTCAGTAGCATGCATCCGTCTTATTATCACCAAGCACACGCATGTATTCTTGTGAGTTCATCAGCTTTACGAAAAAACTGACGAAATGACGAAAACTCGAGGTTGTGACGAAAATATTGATCTTTGACAAAATTTGACAAAATTTAATAAATAGCTGTTAGAAAATCTTCTTGTCAAAATATTTTCATCTAGAAATGCAAAATTTGAAGTGGAAAAGTCCCAATTATGGGAAAATATGCAATATTTTCTCGGAGAAATGAAAAAAGTGAGAGGATTTTTTTACTTAGTTTCAAGTTAATATATGTGTGAATCCAGTGAGTATGATTCTGATTTTGAAATCACGAAGGTTTGAGGCTTTTTCTTGAGATAAGTGGAAGCCAAAAGCCTCGAACTGTTTTAGCAAGACTTCTTAGAATAAGGTAACAGTCCCAGTAACAGTTGTACACTGCTGAAAGGGCCTTATTTTTGGATGGTGAAAAACTGGCAAAATTCTGGATTTGTGACAAAATTTTTGATGAAATGTGCTTATTTTGATGAACAAAAAATGGCATTTTTGGTCGCAAAATTTTTTGAAGCTTGGCTATGCATCATATGTTTGTGCTCTTGTGTGTTCACTGGAGTGGATATGAAAGCTGCACCCGATGATGGCAGATATATTGGCTTTGTTGATACAGCTGACTAAGTAATAGTTGTTTTTATCGCCTTGGTTGAATATCTTTGCTGTATAGCATGATATTTCAGCAGCACTATGCTGCAGTTTGTTGTTATTTATCGTCAATGTGATGTTTTATATTTTTTGTTTTTTTTGTCAGGTTTTTGACACAACACGAAAAATAACGTACAAAAACTTGACCAACTGGTACAAAGAACTGCGACAGCATCGGCCTGAAATTCCCTGTGTTTGCGGTGCTAACAAAATTGATGGTGAGCATTTAATGCGTATCAGTATCACAGTTGAGCGTGGCAGTACTGGCAGTGACTGTTGTATAGTTCGGTTCAATCATATTCTTCTCCTTTCAGCCATTTGTTTCCCTTTTTTTCTCAATCTTATTCCACTTTGACTTTCTGTTTCCTCTAGTACTGTGCCTTGTTTGCTGTTTGACTTTGGGTCTGTGAAAGCTTAGTTACTTGCTTATGTACATCAGTTGTTTACTGAGATATATTCTGGCTTTTAATTGAACAGTATCAGCAGTTCCCATGCCGCCTGGAAAGTCCTGGATTTTTTTCTTCAAAATACTAGGATCTGCAAAGACCTGGAAAATCACTTCTGTTTTGGAAAGTCATGGAAAGCTCAAACCTCAAGGTCCTGGAAAGTCCTGGAAAAATATCCTTGAAAATCATGCATTTCTAAACTGCTTATACAAACACTGCATGTATATAGAGACCATGTGTAAATAAGTTCATCTGATTTCTGAAAACAGCTAATGTCATTATTGTGCTACTTTCTAAGTTTCAGCAATGGACTATACTCTGAATATCATAAGTAAATGATGTTTTTTGTCATATTTAAACATTTGCGGACTGAAAAGGTTCAGGTAAATTTTTCCTGGGGGTTCTGGTAAGTCCTGAAAAAGTTCTGGATTTTTTGTCCGTAAAAGAGTGGGAAATGTCAAATGTCAAATGTGAATTTATATAGTGCATTGTCGTCAAAACCTCTAATGCTCTGCCATTTGGTGACGACTGAAAAATCAACATTCGTATTCAACATTTTTAGTTGTCATCTTGCGCGTACATCATGTGCTCAACTTTCAGTTCAAGTGGTGTCTGTTGGGGATGTGTTTTTGTGTTCAGTCAACATTGAGATGACAAAAAAGACATTTAACTTTGCACAGAAGCATGGGATGCCTCTCTATTTCTTATCAGCGGCTGACGGCACTAATGTTGTAAAGGTGTTGTAAAGCTAATTTGCATTGTTCTTTGTTGTGACAGCAACAGTTATGAATGGCAGAACTTTATACAGTGTGTCGCAAAAAGGGATCCCCAACATTTTCGATTGTAACTTGAAGAAGGATGACCAGATTTTAATCGCATCTGATACTTGTCTTGACTGGCCATTAAATGTTCTGACTTCCCCAGGTAGTGCAGAAACAGTCTTGGTGAGGTGGGAAGTTGAATGGTTATTTGCACTCTACAGGGTGTGCCAAAAATGACCCAACTTGTTTTTGTTAGAGCTTCATCAAATTTCTACCAAATTTGATAATTTTTAGTGCACAGATAGACAAGACAATAGAATTATGTAAGGCACACTCATTGTCCACTTCACATAGTTTATGTTTACGCACTACCGTGTAAAATGCAGATGCTCTAAATTGTTACATTACGCAGTGATTATCAGTGTCAGATTGCTCACTTGTGCGTTATCAATTCCACAACGGACACCATGGGATTTAATAATTTTGTGGTCTTTAACATTTTTTGCGCTAAAAACAGCAGACAACAAAATAACTGATTGATGAGCTTAAAACACATTTTATCCATGAATAAGTGCTGTGCATTTTGATCAGTTGATCGTTAATGCCGCTGTCAGCTGTGGCGTCATGTCAGGGGCATCATTTCAGTAAATTGTTGGGGTCTCAGTGATCCTTGGGGGTCTTAGTCAGCATAACGTATTGTTTTTGCAGCAGTAACACTGTTTCAAAGGTACAATTTACATGAAAAAAATTAAAATTGTAAATCCTTGGGGGTCCGTAGAACCTTCCAGCCCCCTTTCCCCTAAATGATGCCCCTGCATCACGCCTAAGCCGTTGTGTACACTTTGAACATAAATTCTGATAACTTGGAAGCAAGTTGTTACGAAAACTTATAATTCTGCTGGATGAATCAAATTTTGGTTTATTGTGTGCTTGATAAGTCATTAGTACTTTTACGGAGACAACAACTGAGCATTATGCAACAATTTGGAGCGTCTGCATTTTACATGGTAGTGCATTGACATAAACAAGGTGAGGTGGACAGTGAGTGTACCTTACACATTTCTATCGTCTTGGATATTGTATCCCAAAAATTATCAAATTTGGTGGAGATTTGACGAAGTTCTGACAAAAGCAAGTTGGATCATTTTTTTGGCACACCCTATATACTTGTACCATAAACTATTATAATATGATCATACCGTAAACTACTAAAATCTGATCATCATTTTTCGAGTTACAATCGATAATGTTGAGGATGTTTTTTTGTTCGTGTCAATGTTAAAACTTTACATGTTCTATTTTCCCAAGGTAATGCAGAAACACACATTGGGTGTGGTGGCCACTGGCCAGTTGTGTTGGGAATATTTGTACCAAAATTTATTAAAGTCTGATAATTCTCCAAGTTACAGTAAGTAATGTTTGGGACTTTTTTTATCAGACACAGTGTAGTTTCTTTTTTCTAGTGAATGATAACTAATTATGTATTTCAGTTATGCAGGCACACGTTGGCTCAGTTCTGTGTAAACCTGTGTCTGGCCGAGGATACAGTAATGCAAGACGGTTGCCACTTTGCCAGTTGTGTGGCATGGGAGAAGTATTTTCTTCTGCTGTTGTGTGACACTGAGAACGATAATTATTTTGTGTGCATGAGTGGGAAAAGTTCAATGTACTGCTTGACATGGCTGCGAATCTCTGGCACAGTTGCAGGTTATTACTGATGAGCCTGATTGCAGTACTGTAGGCTTACCGTTGTCCAAGTCTGTATGTCGTGATGTCTGCCATGGCTACGCTAGAATGTGGAACTTGCTTACTTCAGATGTTTACTGAGATACAGGGTGGTCCAAAAAAACGGCACAAAGTTAATGACACCATAATTTTGCAACCGTACGTGGTTTTCAGCAAAATGTTCGGAGAGAAATTCTTTACATGACTAAAGTCAGTATTTGAATACAGCAGTTAAATATTCTTTGTTATTACCGCTGGCAGTTGAACTATGCAAAAACACTATTACCCTCGACACCGCAGTCCATAAAAATGTGCCACTTTTATTTTTTTAATAGCTCCGTGAAACATTGGCCGATTTTAATAATTTTTGACATGTGACATTAAAAAGAAACTTGACGTAAACGTCTACTGTTTTGACCACCTCGCTTTAAGGTTGTCGCTACACTACCTTGTGAAATGCATAAGTCGTATTTTGACCATTGGCAACAATGAATTCATACTGGGCGGTGCATGCGTCAGCTCAGAAAATTACTGAGACCACAAAATCATTGAAAATTTGTTGATTTGTCTTTATTTAAAAAATTCTAAGTTGACAAACTGAAATGATACATCAACAGCAAGTGGGCTGCTTGAGTCATGCAGTTACTGAACGTGCTGTTGGCAAATTGTGTCAACGTCTTCCGCTTGCGTTTGTGCTGCAGGAGGACATTTTGAGCACATGCTGAAATGAAGATAATGTGATGTGACGTGTGATTTTTTAAGTGATAATAATTGTTAATTGCATTTGTTGCTATTCACTTTATAATTTCTGAGCCGACACATACGCTACCCGATAGGAATTCATTGTTGTCAATGGCCAAACAGCGACTTCTGCATTTCACATGGTAGTGCAGCGACAACGTTAAGGTGAGATGGCCAAAACTACAGACTTTTGCGTCAAGTTTATTTTTAATGTTGCGTGCAAAAAATTATTGAAATCGGCCAATGTTTCATGGAGCTATTGAAAAAAAATAGTGGCAAGTTTTTTATGGACCAAGGTACATTGAAGGTAATTCTGTTTTTTAATAGTTCACTTGCCAGCAGCAAAACAAAGAATATTTAATTGCTGTGTTTAAACACTGACTTTATTCATGTAAAGAATTTCTTTCAGAACATTTTGCTGAAAACCACATGACTCTGTGATGTACGGTTGCAGAATTATGGTGCCATAAACTTTGTGCCGTTTTTTTTTGGACCACCCTGTATTTTACCTGGTGATGAAGCTTTTTTACATGTACATTGGCTGATGACATGTTATAGCTAGCATATTTGCTGTTGCTGACAACATGTGGCTTGGCTTAGTTGGTAATGTTGTTGGTTGCATCAGCAAAGTTAATTGACGTCAGGCCCGGTTAGTACTGGTAAACTGTTGTCTGGCTGAGGGCTAAGGAAATGGAGATCATTGCCACAGTGTAGGTTTATGGCTTGTGAAGCACTGTACGTTTTTTATGAAAACATGCTTTGCTGTTGCTGACGATGTGCTTACTTTGGCTCGTAATGTTGAATTTTGTGGCTGGTAGTGTTTCCGAGACACAATCTCGTGCGCCGTTATGTACAAGAATAATCCATCCGACTTCACTGATCTCATCATGAAAGAACTTGAGGTATATTATTAGCTGCACTGGCCTGTTCTTTTAGTATTCACTTTGTGGTTATTGCCGAAAAGTAACAGTACTTACGTCACTGTTTCATGATTACCGAACTTGTTTTTTCCTTATCAGCACAAGTCTTCTGATGTGTAATATTTTTGTAAACTTTTCGATATCATAGCTATGATAGTATCATGCAAAATGTAGTTAAATTAACTGCTAACATTTAGTTTTGCAAAATGTTGAGCTGCAGAGTTTTAATGATTCAATTTCTAATTACTTTTGTGCTGACTTTTGAAAATGAGCGGACAAATCAGAAGTCACGGAATTTGCTCCGTCAAAAAATTGTCCAAATTCCGACTGATCAGTTGATTCAAAAGACGTCTCAATTAACCAAGTGATTAACAAATAGGTTAATTGAACGGTTCTTGTTGCTGTTTTAGAATTTTGACCTGAAAGACGAAGAAACAGACGCAGCATCCGACGGAGCGTTAAGAAAATTGCCAGTAGGCTGTCCGTAGCAGTGAAGCGCATTAACGACCATTGTCTGTCTGACTGGCTGTGTCTGATTGGTTATGTTGTTATGTTTTTCTGCCTGTGTGTGACAAAAAGTTATGCTTGTTTTTGACAGTGTTTGCATTGTAACCTCAGCACATACCATAGTTTTTTAATTTTTTTTTATTAGTATGCAATGATGGTTAAGGCTGTAAATTTTTTGCGGCAAAAATGTGAAAGATTTGCAGCTTTGTCATGACAGATGGTGCAGAATTTGTGGCAAATTCGTGGTGTCATGTTGCCATGAAATGTTTGCGTGTAACAAACAGTTTCAAGTTTATACATGTTTTTTATGAAAAGTGTCAAAATTTTGCAACAGATTGTCAAATCAAGTTGAAATTTATTCTCAAAAATGTTCTTTGGCATACCTGTCAAAAACTAAACACATGCGAAGGAATGAACTCCAGTAAGTCGACAATGAGAAGATTTACGAATTAGTGCACATGCTGCAAATTTTGGAATATTAGGTCGAGTAAACCAGAAATGGATAGCACTTCTTAAATCTTCTACCAGTCAGTTACTTGCAATTCCACGACATAACTTATCCTTTGGTTCTCATTCTTTTCGTGTCTGCACCGAAAATTTGGAACTCCTTATCTCCTCAAATTTGTCAAAGTCAAACCCTGGCTACCTTCAGACGTCATTTAAAGACCCACTACTTTCAGTCAGCCTTTTCTGCCACCTAGCGTCCGTCATCCTATGCGCCCTGATTCTTTCTGAGACTTTGGCGCTTTAGAAATCATTTACTTACTTACTTACTTTTCCGTCTGGACAGTGTCAAAAGCTGAAAACGTTTTCAGATTTGCAAAATATTTTGTTTTTATAGGTAATCTAAGTCACTGAATAAATGGCGATATAGAATTGTAACCAGTAGTTTAGGCAGTTGCCATTTCTGTGCACGTGCAGTAAAAATATACCTACCAGTTAACAAAGTCATGTGTTGACATCACGGAAGTTTACGGCATGATTCAAAAATTTGTAGCATGTGCAATAATTTGTGAAATTCATGACTGCTGCAAAAGTCACTATTGCTGCAGAGTATTTACAGTCTTAATGTTGGTCTTAGTTTTTGTATCTGATTTTTAGTCCGCCCGGAAGCGATAGCTTGCGGAGCGGACTTAAGTTTTAGCCCAGATGTTTTATTTATTTATTTCAACACGAAATCTCCGAGATGCGTGGGCCGACCGGCGTGAAATTTTGCATGATGGTCAATACTAGGCCCAGTTTTATAATGCCTGTCCAAAATTTCGTGGGGCCTTCCCCAAAAAAATTTCAGGGGCCAAAAACATGCAAAATTTAGCCCGATTTCGGATGACTTCGAAGTTCGGCGGCGAATATCTCCGAAACGGATGAAGATATTCAAAATCAGATCAATATGTTTTCTACCGTGATTTTTCCCGCGTTAGGCGAAACAAGTCCAGTGAAGTTTGGTCCAGTGACCTTGGAGATCTAGATGTGGAATTGTACCCACCGAAAGCGCATTTTTCGGAAGACCATATTTCGGCCCATAGGGGGTGCTGCGCCCCCAAATTTTTACACACGCTAGAGAATGACCAAGTCTTACCGGCGCACCCCCCACCGGGGACGGGGGCCCCCTTACAACTTTTTTCAAAGGGGGTCAAAAATTGGCTTAAAATGCAATAAAGGAGTGCTTATAACTTCGGAGTTAGGGGGTGTAGCCCGACAAAACTTTGGCACTTGACGCGGCTCTAGGTTGGGGTGTTAACGCAAGTACAACTTTTGGGGGAACCGCCCCCCCTTAAAATTTGTGAGGGCAAAAAACGTTCAAAAATCGGTGCGATTTACGACAACTTTCGAGTTTGAGCGCAAATATCTCTGGAACTGATGAAGATAGCGACAAAATCTAAACGGCGTTGACGAGTACGATCCTTTCGGCGTTGAACAAAAAAAATTTTGTGAAATTCTGTCCACTACAAACAAAGTTATAAGCGCTCATGT
>Ga0209367_1011989_pt1 | contig 11409 bp, 5 predicted proteins | sample WorMetLIZISLAND2_FD_187412 | JGI IMG/M metagenome (GOLD analysis project Ga0209367, IMG submission 187412) | Marine gutless worms symbiont microbial communities from Max Planck institute for Marine Microbiology, Germany - Olavius geniculatus... ... | reverse complement strand
ATTTTGGCACTATTTTGAATAACTGAGTAGGCTTCTAGAGGGCACGTCCAACAGTGCCCCCTACGGCTACGCTAGTGCCTCCCCGACGTCAGACCAGACCCCCCCCCGGCAGACTGCTGCATGACTGGTTCGCTGAACTGGCGACCGTTCCATCGGCACTCATCGGACTCGTGAATATTTCACAAGATTCGCCGAACGTCCGGCCGACGTCGCGACGCTCAGGACTAATTATCAGCAATCGCTCGGTCGGCGGTCGGTCGGTCAGCCACCAGTCGACTGACTTCCCGCCCCGACCCACCAGTACGTCAAACCAGGTAGACCTACATCCAAGACTCACTGGTCAAACTGACGACGGACTGACCACTACAGCAGCAATAGATGGACACACTGACCATTCACCGTGACATGCACTCCGCTCAGTGCCCCCCCTGCAGTCGTCATTATAACATTGATCGTTCCATTTCTCACTGCGCCCTCAATACAGTAGGCTACCTCCTTCAGCGCTAGAATTTCCACATCCCGCCGGTCACTTCTTATATAGGCCGCGCAACGCAAGCCAGGTACGACGCCATTCGTTAAGTTGACTGTTACTCTATCTACAACACTGACATATCGTGCCACCGTGGCTATGGTTCGAGTTTTACTTGGATGTATAATATACACACGTAATTAACTTATAAAGGGTCTTCGCTCCGTGGAGGCCCAACGTCGGCTACCCATGGTGGATCATCCCAAATTTTTGCCACAATAGCAGTGAGCGTGACAACAACGCGTCGTTTCTTCATATATACTTCTAAATAAAGTTATTGTTCCTAACCGGCATTCTCATTGCGCCAATATCGCGGGGTATTTCAAATATCGATCCCCTGCATCTCTACGCAGACGCAGTATTGTACACCACACGACGTGCGGCTCATCGACTGGGCAATGCATGAACAATGCATAAGCATCATCACCGCGCGCGCCATTTGCTGTATTAATATTGATGATGACGCATACGCATGACCCATGCTAGGGGCCCACTGTATAACGTCCATCTCCAGTGCCTTCTCCACTACATACAACCAATATTTTAAGCAATACAGCTGTACATACCAAATGGCAAAAACCACTATAAGTACAGTTTCTACGTCTCTTCAAAGTTTTCAGCGGAGCAAATTTAATTTCACGCTGTCGCTGACCAATTCATGCCTAAGCCCGAACTAACTGCGCAGCAATGTTGCACTGTGGTCTGTGGTCGCAAAATTTTAATTAAAATATCGCTCAACGTAAGACCCATAACTTGTAATCACCCATTCACAAACCCACATCAGGGCCAGTCACCCAATAAGTTCAGCTTGACCACACACAAGACTCAGTTCCACTGAGGACAATAGATGGAGCACTCGTTTTCCATCGCCTCTATTTGCTACAGCTCATTAAGTATCCCAATAAAATCTTTACGGCTACTCCAATACGACCCTGTTGCTGCAACTTTGGCTGTTTACAACAGCTTTCCATACTGAAGCAGCCTAAAAACCTTCGTCGTAGACCGCGACCGCGTCATAACGATGCTCCTTTTTTTGTATGCGGGTTATAGCTAATTGGATTTTCGAGTGGCGTGTGGAACAGTGGTTTGGCTGGAGAACAGGTATGCAAGAGATCATGCACAGGTGCTCGTGTATAGTCAGAGCTGCCAAGCTGTGACACACAGACAAGATTGATCGATGCCTGTCATCAACATCTTTCCTTTTTCGTTCACTCGAGTGAACGAAAAGCAAAAAGTCCTGGCAACGACCAATAATAGAACGGTACCTAGGGCCTATACACGACTCGCAATCCCAGCCGTCACATTAGACGTAGCGTTTCATCACGTCTTCACTCTACAAGTTACGACCACAAGAACTGCGGCGCTTCGCTGACAGAGTTTTTTTGTTGCACGGTATAGGCATAGGCATGATAGGCTAGACCTACACGTGGTCAGAAACTATTTGAACACTGACTTTGTACAGCTGTTCAGTTTAGCACTCAATGTGCCGGGTATTTAAATTTCGGTTTTAAAGGCATACTATTTCTGCCATACGAAAAAGCCAGCGTCTCTGAAGTCATTCTGACACCGCGGTGTTAAGCTATATGCGTTCGAATAATTTACATCAGACTGAGATGTCGTCAGCTGGCCCCAGTGGTCAGAGGTCAAAGGCAACGCCCGCACTTTTTGTTAACGCTGATGGGAAGCAAGGCAAGCTTCCCCTAAAAATATGCCGTTGCATCCTTCACAAAAAGCACACACACAATGACTAGAATAGAATCTACTGTATTTTGTCATACCTCGTCGTCAGAGTTGGCGGTCGACGCATCATCGCCGTTGGAAGAAGCGCGGCTGCCGTCAACCGGCATCGCTGCTGAGTGCTGACACGCGGAGAGACTCGCCCGCCGCTCAGCATCAAACGACGAGTCCGCGATCTCTCAATCAGCTAGCCTCCTAGCGCCGGCCTGGCTGTTCCAGCTTCCTGTCGCCGACTCCGGACGAGCTTCGCTGCAGTTCTGTATCTGGAGAAAGTCCGACGGAAGTACCACGCGCCAGCAATACGGTCCGACGAACGATTAAGGTGGATTACGGAAAATAAACAGATCTGAGGGAAGCAGCACTGCAGCAGTAACGGCTTACCGCATCCTAGCGCCGACAAATCCAGCGGATTAACTGACGCACACACACGAACGCACAGAGAGCACCAGCCAGCCTTCAGTCAGCCAGTTTCCGCCGTCGTCTACGCGGTAGCACTAGCCGCTGCTGCTACCACTAGCGCTGGCCTGGACAGCTATGACAGGTGCGTTCGTTGGGCGGCCGATAGGCAGCGCGGCCGCTAGAAGGTATTTGAGCTAGGTAGATACGTACCTGAGCGCCTCCTCTCCTCATCGCCTCAGAGGCGCCGCGCCGCTTGGTCGGTCGGTCGGTCGGTCGGTCTCGCATCGATCCCACGACGACGACGACCATCATCATCATCGTCTTGTCTCGACATCCATCGCCAGCAGCCGCTGCAACGCACACCAGCGCGCGCGCACGCATCACCTGCTCATGCACCCATCGCTTTAACACTGCGCTCGTCCACAGTCGGCCTAGTACCATTATTTCTTAGACTATACGCTTCACATCTTTCAACTTTATTCACCCGATCGTGCTGAACCGACTTAGACAAGAAGCCCAGCTGTCGCTAGAGAGAACCGAGCGTACGCGGGTGTCGGAAGGCCAGCAAATGATTTTCGTGTCATGTGAAAGCTACTTCCTATTACTGCGCAATAGGAAACTTGGTCCTATATCTCACTGTTTCTGCGATACGCCGTACCGTTTATCCACAATAGCGCGTACTGACGTACAAAATCATTCAAGGTCAATGATATTCGTGTCATCTGAGGGGCAATATGTGACTTCCTGTTAGTGATCAATATAGCAATCTATAAAAGCCCTCGCACCGTTTAGCCACAATACATCCGTTACGGACAGACAAACGGACAGACAGACGACAACCGGTGCCATAGGGCAGACCGTTAAGTTTAGCTAAGCTCAATTAACAGTCGGCCCCAAAAAGACATGATTAACACAAGAAGCCCAGCTGTCGCTAGAGGAGGTCAACTGTACTCCGGCGTCCGAAGACCAGTGAATGTGAATGAGAGGTCAGTTTAGTATACCTCTCTTTGGAGGGAAGGGACGGTCGGTCGGCAACGGAGGCATTCTATAGCCTAGGGCTTTTGCAAATGTCTGTAGCCTGTAGCCTATTAATAGTAATCAATTTCGCCGATGCAATTTCGACGTAATGTGCCATGCAAATTTTTCCGATCGAGACTCCTATTTTGAGAGAACAGGTGTTCGTAGGGGATCAACGACGGTACCGTCAGATAGGGCATTGATAAGCTTCTATAGATTGTAAATAGTAGACTAAATATAGGTCTAACTAAAGCGGTTTAGCCACAATTCGCAAATCGTAATGCAAATATATGGGATGCAGTCAGTACTCTACTTTGGGGAAAAGGTGTGTTGTACAACGTCTTTGTACCACAGGGTATCCGTCGAGCAGTCGAGCAACCCTATATTTAGTTATTTAGACAGTTTCCGGGTATAACACGTACTTTTTACACAATACATGCGTTACAGACAGACGTCAGACACATCGCACCCAAGACTCGATATCGGGTGATGGACATTTGGCTAGGCCCTGTTTAGCATCGTTTAGCCACAACAGCGCGTACTGGCCTTCAAGGTCGACCAAGGTCAATTATTTTTTTTGTCATTTGAAAGCCATATACCACTTTTTATTAGTGATTAATAGTAATATTGGCCGTATTTTTCACCGTTTCCGAAATATGGCCAGTTTTCCGTTGAAAAATACAATTTTTTACCTCTTTCCATTTAACCCTAATTTGAAAATGTTTAATTCTTTGCACTAGATGGGTGAAATTTTGCATGCCCGAGTTTAAAACACATGGCTAATTGTTCGCGTAAAAAGTTGTCTCCTACGATCTAAATTAAGCTTTGCCACAATACATCAGTTACAGACGGACAGACATAGACAGACGACCACAACCATGCCAATAGCTCGAAACTATTAACGCGCTTTTTGCGTAGCCTACTTCAAAATCTATAAATTCCATAGGTTCTGTACCATGAATAGCATCAGACTTTCAAGAGTGAGTTAAGTTCAGAATACATGCTACAGCAACATTATCAGTAAAACCCATACGAGCATTATGTCTCCACGTCGTCCACCAACGGGCTTATGTTCGTATTTCGTACGTAAAAGAGGGGTTACTCTTTTCCCAGATAAGTGTATTACTAAACTGCTTACTTCTTTAAGATTGAAGTGCTCGTTGAGTTAAATATTCAATGGTTTGTTTATGTTGTTGTTTAGGTAATAAAAGTTGAAATAATTTGTTATAATAGTCGCGGTAAAAACAGTGACACGTCGACTATGTGTCTTGGTGAAGAATATAATGTAGTTAGTTTGAATTGTACAATGTTGTAAGTCAATAATGTGCAAGTGATCGAATATGTCGTCAAGTCGAGGTCTAAACGCATCGCTGGAGCTGGCGAGTATGGAGATGGAAGCGAAAGATAGAGCAAAAAAGCATGTCGCCAACCTTCTGCAGGTCGGATTTATTGTTAGTTGATATTTAACTTTTTCGTTATTTTTTATTTGCCGTGGTAAGACACACATTGTAGAAAAGAATTGTGAATTGACTTATCTGTGGAAGTGGAAAATGGAAAAGCAGAGTTTTTTTACCTTTTCTTTATGCAAGCAAACTGAACCGCACATACGGCAACGTAATAAGTAAGAAAAATTGTATGTTTCTGGTAACTAACAACATCTACAGTTTGTTCAAATTATCTCAAATTTCTCAAACTAAACAACTTAGTGAATCATACCCACAAAGATAATACTATTATACCAGTTTGGCTTTTAAGGATATTTTGGCCACTGGTCAGTTTGGCAGCATCTTAAATGTGATAATGTATAAGACACAATAATTTGGGCCTTGAAAGATAGCTGCTATTAATTATTGATTATAGGTGTATGCAACAGGCAAAAGAAGAATTTGGAGCAGCATGCATAAAAATATTAGGGATGTTAACAAGACTTGACTCGTTCGAGACTCGAAAAATAATTCTTGATCTCGAGAATTACATTTCTGGCCCGTCGAGAATTCCGAGAATCTCAATAGAAGGCAATAAAGAGCCTTTTGTTCAGCTGCAAGTCACGATGGACCATCAACCATTTACAGTCAGTTGACGCTAATTGAGTTGGGCCAAATTAAAGTGGCTGCCCCGCCCCTCCTCTTCCCCTCACCCACACAGCCAGTGCTGCAATGTCCAAGTCTGACTGAGCACCTGGCCGTTTTCAAAGCCACCAACTTTCCTGTTATGAACTGAGATAAGCGCTTGCTGTGAAGACTGATCACTGACAGCATACACAGTCACCTTTCCATCTGCTGAAATTTAAATTTATTTGCCTTGATATCTCAGTGTGTGCTGATACTGCCTACTATGTTGCACACTTTGGCATGCGCTGCCTCTCTAATTAATATACCCACAACTGATGGCTTCAATGAACAACCTAAGCAGCAGTAAAGTGCACTGCAAGCTTTGCAGTAAGTACCATCGACCGTGCACTTTTGTTTTGTTGATTGTTCATGGATCTCATTCACACTTGTTAGAAGGCTTTCAGTCTTCTTTATATTGTTCTACTCTCTGCATTTCTCTCCAGCAAAAAAAATTATAATTTATACAATACATTGTGAAAACTAAGTTTTGGAGCAGTTTAGAACAGGTGCTCCTACATAGATGAAATTGCTGGATGGTAGGTATAGGCCTACAGTTATCCTATAGCAACACTGTTCGACTTTTGTAAGCCTATGCATTGCAAAGAAAAACAGCAAAATGTAACGTTTCTAGTCAAATTCATTAGTTTACTATTGCTAGAGAGTCACTAATTGTAACACAATCGATATTTGTAGGGTCTACAGTAGATAAGCGGTTGACACCGCTATTTTCATCAGCACCCAATCGCTACTTCTGTTTACACACAAAAAAGTGCAAAATATATCTATGGAGTGACAAGGAATAGTTGTCAGAATACTAAGGCAGGCGGTTGGTAGAATAGGATATTTACAGCTTAGCATTGCATTATCCCATCGCCTGATGGGGCAGATATGAGCTAGTTGGCACATCTCGTTGTGCCAACGGAATGAGTTGTGAAAGGGTTAACTGGTGTGATTGTTTTGTTTAGAGGCCCGATCAATTGGAGAAGGTGGAACAAATAAGAAAGAGAATAGCAAGAAGAAAGGTTGGTGTTGAATGTTATTCAGTTTATGTTTAGGTGATGTAGTGTTGCAGTAAACTGTTGGGAACTTGGGATACCATGGTCTTGCATAAATGTTGGGTTTCAGATGGATACTAGGAGTCAAGGTAGCTTGTACTGATAGAAGCTGGGTCTCAGGTCATATTTCATCAAAATATATGAACCTAATAATTTAACCTAGGTAACAATGTTGTATGCAGTTTTTACGTGAAACAGATAAATTATTGGGTTCATATATTTTGACGGAATATGATTATTGCTAGGGACACAAGAAATTTGTTTGGACGAAAAATGAATGAAATGGTGAAATTTAGCTTTCTGGATAAAAACTAGACCCACAATTTTGGACAACATTTTGACAATAATTAGAAAAAAATAAAAAATGAATATTTTTGTGGACATGATTAGAAGGAAAATGAAATTTTGAGCAGCTTACAGAATTAGTGTAGAGATTAAAAGCACTCTGACTTTTCAGTGAAACAAGAAATGCTGCATTTTTTCTACAGACTTGAAAATCAGCACATTAGTTATTCACTTGTTGCTTAAATATCTGTGTATGTCTTGACTTAATTGGATGAAAACAAACTAGGAATTTGAAAAGAATTTTCTTTTTTTGTACAAAAATGACATTGTGAACACCATACTTGTTGTGTCTCAAATCATTTAGCTGGCAGTGGCAGTTGGCTGTGTGACTGTCAGGGTAGCGTAGAGGCGATGCTAAAGAGTGCAGTGCAGTCCCAGTTGGATGGAGTTAAGACTGGACTGAGTCAACTGCAACATGCTCTGCGTGATATTCGAGAGATTCGACAAAGGTACTCTACACATAATCTTTGTTTTTATATAAATTTTACACAAATGTTTTATAAAAAAAGTAAAAGAACTTTGCCCCTTTCCCACAAAATTTTTCAAATTTTTATGCAAAAATAATGCATTTTTGTGCTAAATTTTCACCTGTTTTAAGATGCATCCAGTCAAATGGGGGGCACCACCCACCCTCCTTTTGCTTGAATCCGCCACTTCTCAAAAGAGCTGTTTTATTTTTCAGTATTGAACTGAGACAAGTCGTGAATTCAGGCTTATCACAAAACGCATTGGCATTGTAGTGCTGCCATCTAGCAAATGATATTGAATACCTGCGTATTGCTATTGTGTTGTAAATACATTGCAGGGGGTGACAATTTGGTGTAAAACAGAGAAGCACAGTGTTGTCAGATTCTAACATTTTACTTCTCATGTATTTTTGGCCCTAAACAACTGTGCATCAAAATCCGTTTGTAGCTCTTTGCATATTCTTTCAGATAAACAGACACATGTACACAGGGCCATCTCTTGCCATTGCGGGGCCCTTGGCACTGACTTACCCGCGGGCTCCCTGATACTACATAGTGATTTGTGACCACACTACTCAGCAAACTGTATGATAGGCCTAAGTCTGTAAGGTAGGCCACTAGGCTTGCCTCTTCTGTGTTTAGACCCACAATTTTGCACAGGAGCAAGTGAAAAAGTTTTTGGACCTTAGATTTTAGCTTCCCTCATGAAGTTCAAACTGTGACAATAATTCATTCTCTAAGGCGATAGAAATTGCTTAGATTGATTGATTGATCCATCGTCTGTTGGGCGTGGGGCCCTTATGGGGAGTGGGGTTCTTGGCAAAGTGCCATAGTGTCAGCCTGCTAAAGATGGGCCTGCACATACAAACAGACAGTCCAGACACACAGAAATGAAAGCATCGCTTACTTTGATTTGTTTATGCTACTTTTGTATCAAAATTATGAAATTTAAAGCAGTTCCATAATTTTTATGCTGAAGTGTGAAGTGTTGAACGTTTGTTGTGATGATTGATGATTGCAGTCTGGATGAAATCGATAAGACCTATCAGTCCATTGCAAATCTTGGAGTCAAGCTGAAAGCTCTGCAGGAAGAGAATTCACGTCATGGCCAGGTAGTTTATAGGGTTGAGTTGTTTCATTCTCACCACTGCAGGTAGTCTGTTGTGCTACATTGTGTAGTTTATTGCTTTACATTGTCTCATTTATTGTGTTACTTTATCTTACTCTGTCCGCTATTGTAGAGGACATTTTTGAATGCTTAAAACATCTACAGATTGCAACTGACAATTTTTGTGCGTGATAGCAGAATGCTTCATGCATCTTAGCCATGGCCTGAGCATCCGTTCATCTGTCTGTGTGTCTGTCACACTCTTGAGCTCTATCAAAATGGTGCAAGCTAGGATCACGAAATCTTCACTGTAGCTGCCTCAAGGACTCTAGTTCATTGTGACGAAATTTCGTGCCACTGGGTGCAGAGGTTCACCTCGAACGAGGGCATCAAAGAGGGGTATCCCCTCTAAAAGATGTTATTTTGTCGGTATTGGCTCGTATAGTGTGAAAGCGGTTGCAGATAGGTACAGACGTGTTGCTTATCATAACAAGCACTGGTCATGGGCTTTTTAGTTTTATCAACATCGCTGACCTTGAACGACTTTGAACCTCCAAAATTAAGGGTTTTCGTGAATTTTTCGTGATTTTGACTGCGACACACATTTTAAGAGCGAATTGCACTGAAATGGCTAGAGATAGACCCAGACAACCTTCATATGAAACTTTCAGCATTAAACGTAGATTTTGGCAGTCTTAAGTCCCAGTCCCCTAAGTTCAAGGAGGCCTGTGCACGCGGCTGTCAAAGAGAGGTACCTCCCAAAAAGTGGTTATTTTACTGCTGTTAGCTCATTTAGCGTGAAAGTGGTTGCCGATAGGTACATACATGCTGCTTATCATAACAAGCACTGGCAACGGGCTTTTTAAATTTATGAACATTGATGATCTTGAACGACTTTGAACCCCCCTCCAAAAAAGAGGATTTTAGTAATTTTTCACAATTTTTGGCTGCAGTGCACATTTTAAGATTGAATTGCGATGATATGGCTGGAGATAAAACTGGACAACCTGTGTAGGTCTATGAAACTTTTAGCATAGAATGTCCATTTTTAACAATCAAAATTTAGACCTCTTAAATTTAAGGCATCTTCCATATGGAGGCCTCAAATTTTGGCACTCCTTCAAGATGCACTATTATTCTGTTGCATGCTGTACTCGATTGCCCAGGTGGCAGGACCGCTGCTACTGCGCGTCGCGTGAGCTTTGCTCAAATTACTTGTCTCCATGTTGTTGCCTGCATGGTAAATGATGATGCTGATTTCTTTTGAATCATTTTTATCATCACCATTTATGATCTGTTGATTGCAAATACATATATATGTAGGTAATACCAGCTCATCATCTCAGAGGAGCTGTGGTCACATATATATTATAGAGGATACTGTCAAACCCTCTTGCAATTTTTTGGAAGTTAATCTTAAAGCATGCACTCAGTTGCTCTGCTAATATAATCCTGCCACAAATTAGCATATCAGGGAACTGAACCAAGACTGGTCTTACTCTTTGGTTGTTTATTTTTTTTACATCATTCACATTATTTTACATTATTTTTACATTGTTTTACATTTTGCACTTAGGTTTTTACGTTTTAAGCTATATTGATAGATATATTGCAACTTGTTATGAAATATTTTGTGCTTTGCTTTTTGGCATCATTTCAAACTTGGTTCTCATTAGACAAATTCATCTTCATGTAGTTTCTGTGTCCATGTGCACAGTTAGCAGCTGCTGTGGACAACTTGATGAGCATATTCAATGTTCCCGAGACGATCAGTCGCTGCGAGGAATTAATTGCAGATGGAAAACTTCTGCATGCTCACAAATAGTAATATCAGTCATCTTACTTATCTGCTGAATATCGTGAAAATTTTGAAATTATTTGCAACACCTTAGCTGTCTTAGTCTGTTGGCTGATTCATCTGAGCTTCCTCCCTGCAGCTCAGAATATCCAAAAATTTGCAAGTGCATAGGTCAAATGTTTCAAAAATTTAACCATAATGAAATATTTCATTATCAGTGGAACAAGAAATTAAAATTGAATTAACTTTAGGGTGGGTTTTGGGAGGTTTTTCAGTTGGGTTTACCCAATAAAACCCATGGGGTCTTTGGCTATCTGTGCAGGTGTTTCAACTTTGGTAACCATGGCTTAAGGCAGCAGGGAGAGTCAATGATAATTTGCAACATATTTACATTTAGTAGATGCTGCCAGCTGATATGCAGTCAATGCATTTTATTTTGTCTGCATGTTGTAGAATTCTGACATTATGACATTGCAGCTTTCACAGCTTGTTTTTATTGGTTGGTATGAGGTGCTCGATCAGTGTCACTGACTTTGTGTTGTCGCAATTTAACAATAGCAGTAATGATATGTGTATGTTTTCTCACTGGTGATTGAATGTTAAGAGTATCTAGTTTCATCTATAAAAAGGTGTGTGCTTTAACAGTCATCATCATCATCATCATCGACAACCGTGGGCTCAATGCCCGTTGGTGTCTGACGCCATTCTTACTATCGCTGACCACCGCTGCCTATCTAGGGCAGCGTGGCTTAACTCCTGCAGGGTTGTCCCACACCACTGCTCAATGTCATCTGACCATTCTCAGTGAGGCCGTCCTCTTTTGTTTGAACCATCCATCATTCC
>Ga0209367_1011987_pt1 | contig 11410 bp, 7 predicted proteins | sample WorMetLIZISLAND2_FD_187412 | JGI IMG/M metagenome (GOLD analysis project Ga0209367, IMG submission 187412) | Marine gutless worms symbiont microbial communities from Max Planck institute for Marine Microbiology, Germany - Olavius geniculatus... ... | reverse complement strand
CTATTAGGTAGTAAGTAACCGTTATAAGTGGCTTTGCTACTGTAAGAAATATCTGAAGCGCAATATCTTTGTAACTGATCACTAGTAGGAAAACAGTATTTTAGTAATAAAACAGCAAATATAAATGTACAAAACATCAGTTTATACACTTGTTAACGTCAAAATTGAAGAACTCGCACATCGAAAACAGCAAAAATCACAAAAGGTGATATTATTCAGCAGCACATTGACACACAGTCAGTGTGATGCGGGCAATATCACCTTTTGTAATTTTTGCTGTTTTCGATATGCAAGTCCTTAAATGTTGCCGTTAACAAGTGTATAAACTGATGTTTTGTACATTTATGACGTATAACAGCTGCTGAAATGCTAGAACTGTAGCTGGTTGCTTCGCCGTAAACTAATGGGCCACCAAGCCGACGGTTACCCCCGTCAGCGTTTTGTACATTTTTTTATATCAAGCAGAGTCCTCCACTGGCTACCAGTGCCACAGCGAATACTGTTCAAGATGGCACTTACTGCCTTCGATTCTATCCGTTGCACAGGTCCCGCCGCATACTTCAAGGACGTCTGTATTCCGGTGTCTGACGTCTCAAGTCGCTCCAATCTTCGTTCGGTTGGGCGTAGTAATATGTTCATTTCCTGAACAAGAACTCTGCTCGGCCGACGGAGTTCTTGGAGTTGCGGCGCCACTCATCTGAATTTCGTTTTGAAGAGAGTAAACCGAACTGAACTGAACGATGAGTTTCTAGTAGGCCCAATTATTGTGTCTATATAATTATTACATACATAATAGAGACATGTAATTATTTGCAGTAGATGTGCTACCAAGTTATTTCATGAAAATAACGTGGAAATATATACGACAAAAAACGTTTACGGCCAGTCTGGTCTAGGCACTGGCAACGAGACCACACTGCAGGCCTGGCGCGTTAGAAGTCGCCAGTGACCATACATACGGCGTGCACCAGCTGCAGGCCACTCTCACCACATTGACCATTTGACTGGCCACAGTGACCTTTGACCCAGAGCAGTGGCGGATTCAGAAATTTTGAATAGGAGTGGGGGCGGATGGGTAAGAGGTGAGGTCTGAAATTTTTTGAAATTTTTTATGCAAAGATAGTGCATTTTCGTGCAAAATTTTCGCCTGTTTTAAGATGCATCCGGTCAATAGGGGGGCGTCCCCCGCCTCCCCTCGAATCCGCCACTGACCCAGAGGTTATGTGTTGGATCACCACAAAGCTAACCGACCACTGAATTGTGATCGCTGTCCCTGCTTTTGGTAAACACTGCATTGCATGTAGGCCTACAGAGTCGTGACGCAAAAACGATACTGCAGCCGAAAGTGTAAAACATAACGAACACGTACAACTTACAAGTTTTAATTTTAAACGTTTCACTAAAACTGCTAACGCCGACAATTTTCTAAAGCAAAAAAGATTAGTTATATGACCATTGAAATTCATGTTTATTTCAATAACAAAACAGTTTTAAATGGGTGAAGTAAGTTAAGTTAAAAGTAAAATACTGGCAAACGTGTTGCGGAAGACACGGCTGGTTTTCCGAGAGCCATTTTGTTTACCTCGGCAATTTTATTTCTTCCTTTGGATTCCATGTAAAAGTCTGACGAGTTGTCTTGCGTGACAAGACAAAAACCAGATTAAGAGAACAATATGCAGTCGTCTACATGACAGAGGCAAACATGCGCAGTGAAAAGCGCTCAGCGCTCGCTAGTGGAGTTTACTCAGAGGCGTCGTCGGTTAAAAGTAAAGGCGAAACAGAAAGTTACAATTTTTCGACAAACATGCACATTTTCAACCGAATTCCGATAGGCAGTTGCAAATTTCTGAAAAAAAAGATTACGGGTTCTCACAATTTTAATACTGTCCTTAAATTTTCGAAAAATGAAGATTCAGTCTTACATTTTGCATTTTTGGACAAATAGTTTTTCTCTCGGAAAAATTTTGCGTCTTAAATTTTCCGACAGCCAAAAGTTTATGGTGAGTAATTGCCCTTGCTACGACGCCAATGAGTTTTCTTGCGCAGTTGCCGACGTAAACAAGAGGTCGCGCTTCAACTTGCGCGCATTCAACTGCCCAGCTGTAGGCCTACTACTACTGATGCGGTGATGCTCATAGACCTGGTGACGACGCTAGTGCTGCTGCTGCTGCTGCTGCAAATATTCGACATTGACGACTGCGTATTGGCGACGCCTTAACGACGCTCCAATTAATTCACCTGCGACGTTTCTCTCATGCACAGGTGCGTTTATGTCTTTTTGTTCATTGTTATTTACCATAACGTAGCAAATAAATTTAACTCACAAATAAAGCCTTAACTAAAGATCATGCATTTGAATTTTTTGAATCGTCTCTGAATAGGCAAGTCCACTTGAAACATATATATTCTAGGTAGGCAATTACAGACGTATCGCTCGTTCGACGTAATTGCGTTGAAATATAATTATTAACAGTGATATCAAGCGACTGTAAATTATTTTTAGACAAATTACATACTTCAGAAGCATACAACTGTTCTGCAATCAGACAGGTACACAAATAATGTGCTAAAACTTTTAGCTAGAAAAAGATGGGTCTACATACGAGTATTTTAATTAAAGGCACAATATGAATTATGAATGATCAAATTTTGTCACCGGTCAAACGCGCCTGGTCATGACCGGTCAAAAATCCGGCGAACAAACCTCCGTCGCCGGATGTTTAACCGGTCATGACAAGTCAAATAGTCTGTGAGGGCTAGATATTTGACCGGTCACTGTCTTGAACAGCTTTAGCCGGTACGTATGACCACTAAAATGGTGGTCAGAGGTACCGGCTAAGGCCGTTTGTGTCCGTGCGGTCCTATAGAGTTAGCGTATGTTGATTTATTTTAATATGTAATAAACACTCGCGACAAACGCGCGAAAACAATAACATAGAAAAACAGTGACAGAAAAACTACAAACATTACTAAGGGAGACAAGAGGTGCACAGAAAATACATGATGAACAGACTACAAATAAACAAACTAATAACAATATATTGCTACATAAAATTCTATTGATAAATGTCCGTTTGTGCAGTTCAGATGCTATATCCCGATGCCATACGTCATAACTCGTCAAAATAAAATGTTTTGTCTAATGCAAATGATAATTTCATTTTTACGGTCATATTTTATACAAATTTGTCGAAATCAATGCAAAATTTTGTCAAATTGTTTATACTTTTACAATATTTTTTGTCGTTATAAATGCTATAGTGCATGTCAAAAGGCCGATTTTTTATAAAGTTGAGTTTGCCTTTTTGGGGTTAAAAATTAAAATTTATTATCAATTTATTTATTCGTAAAAGTCGAAAAAACGACAATGGCGCCTATGAAAAATTAAAAAATGCTTCAGCTGGTTATGTTAACTCTGGTTATGTGCAAGAAAGAATAGTAATTTTTGGTTCTACGGTATGGTTTTCGGTGTCGGCCAATCTAATGGTGTCATTTATATTTACCTCCGACCGACCCCTGTTGCCATGGCAACGAAATTTGGGACAACATAACGCGACATTCGGGAAAAATTGTGTAAATTTGCTATAATTTAGCTTCTGCATTATACAGAACCGGCCATAAAAACCGTCCGCTCTATTATTCTGCTTAAAATGTTACTGCATTTGTTTATATGGACAAAATGACACACCATATAAATTGCTAGTCTGTCCTGCACGTATAGATGTCAAAACCTAATGAATATGTCAAAATGTTATTAACAAATAATACGATAGAATCAAAGCACCCCAACTGTATTATATCACAATGGTGAAACACAAATGGAAATACGCGCTTGCGTGTATGTCTAAGTAAAACAGCGAAAACTTTATACAACAACAAGACAGTCAAGTAAACAACTGTTCAGTGTGCCCTTCTGAATCTCTCTTGGAATTTTGCTAGACCCAGGGTGGCCTTCCTGGCTGCGTATCAGCTCCGCTACACACTCGATATTCTGTGTTGTTCGGAAAGTCCGCTTCCGTCCACTGCCGACCTTTCGAGAAATCGGGTTCGTCTTGTCAATTTTGCGCAGAAGATCTTTAACAGAACTGACCGCCCAATTCTTGTTAGGAAACTCTTTACAAATGTGTTTAGCGCCCCATCCCTTTTGTTGGCGAACGAGTTTGATCGACGCTTTATTTGTAGGCCTACGTTAAATGACGTTGCACTGTTTTCCTCATTGTGTTTCCTGTAAGTTGGGTTGCTTTTATTTATTTTATCCAATTACAAAATTGTTGAAAATACTTGCAAGAAATTTGCACATGTTACTCAGAATTGATTATATTTCAACGTGCGTTATTCACTTTAAATGTGCATTACTTGTGGAAGACTTAATTAGCTGACATGTAGGTTTTTATGGCCCGAGTGAGCTAATTAAGTATATATGTCGCAGATTCTTTCACTAAATTTCGTGATTGTTGTTTTTAGGGAGACTTTGTAATAAAAAGTGACATTTAGGGATTAAGACGCCCCAAAACATGATATTGGGGCTCGAATAGGCATTTCAAGCCGAACTTGTAAATTTTTCGAATCGCCATATCTCGAAAAGTACGAACTCGACCAACGCAAAATTTGAAAGGCAATTTTAAAACTTCAAGTCAATTTTGTGGGTGGTCCAGTGTTACAAAATTCTAATCCAAGATGGCGGCGGCCGCCATTATGTTTTTTTTTGCACCAAACGTAATAACACAGCCATCCATTGACGTAGATCAATTACATTTTGCACGATTGCAGCCAATTATTGCTGAAAATAGGCTATGTGGCCAAAAGTTGAAAATAGTAACATTTTGAATACCTTTTATCGCTCATAACTCGTTGGCTTTTGCACGCATTTGCACGAAATTTGGCAGGAGGACTAAGTTTGCTGTCATGCGTACAGTTATGCTATAATATTGAACAAAAATAAAAAGCAAGATAAAATTTTCGGCACGAAACGTAGATTATAACTGCATTGTTTTAATTTTCTACGTTCAGGGAGTTCTTCTTAATGGGGCGTCAAAGTTGGATTAGCGTGCCAAAACGCCAAAAGACGAAAGCGTAATTCTACCGACATCGAAGTGGAGGTACAGCACAACAGTATGCAGCTCGATCCATCTATCGCAGCAGTTCTAACGTGGGTTGTGCGGTTTTTAGCCTTTTCCACTACAGAATTTTTATGCTACTGGTTTGTTCACATTAGTTGTGCTGCTTTCCGTGACAAATTAATTCATGACATATCTGGTTGATATGTGCATTATAATTATGTTTGATCTGTTTTTTGCGTTTTCCCAGAATGCTGACCATTGGATTTATTTTTCCGCTGAACACTTCAACTGATTTCAATATCTTAACACTCTACCGTCAAATGTTATACAGCAAGCAGGAACTTAGATTAGTACGTTTAGTGAAGTTTTTTTCTGATGCACTCAACTGTTTTTTTTTCTGTCTTCCCTTTAGTTATTTTTAGGTTTGACGGTAAAGCGTTAATATATTGAAAAAACAGCAAATGTCAACAGATCAGTAGCATAAAAATTCTGTAGTAAAAAATTAAAAACTTTACAACTCTGTTAAAACTGCTGTAATAAATGGGTCTATAGCTGCATACCTCCACATCGACTCCGGTAGAATTACACTTTTTAGCATTTGGACACGCTTACCCAACTTTGACGCCCCGAACGTAGGAAATTGAAACAATGCAGTTAAAATCTATGTTTAGTGCTAAGAATTTCATCTGCCACATTCCTACATATGTTACAGGCAAACAGACAGACAGATGTTGCCACCTTGGATTTTATTTCTGTTTAATATAAAGACATCTGCAAATATGTGCAAAGCAACAGAGTTATAAACGATAAACAAAATTCATTATGGTGGTCGCCGCCATCTTAAATTTAATACCGTTGTCAATTTTGGTCACATGGGCTAGTTTCCGTAGTGATTGGCTACAAACGAGCAAAATTTGATCAATTTACGTCAGTCGGCGGCTGGGTAATTAGGCCTACCGTTTGTGCGAAAATCTAAGATGGCGGCCGTCACCATCTTGCTTTTTTATTTTTGTTGAAAAAGCATCAAACTTAGTCCTCCAGCCAAATTTCGTGCAAATGCGTGCAAAAGCCAGCGAGTTATGAGCGATAAACGGAATTCAAAATGGCGGTCGCTGCCCTCTTAAATTTGTTACTATTTTCAATTTTGGTCACACAGCTTATTTTTGGTAACAGTTGGCTACAATCGTGCGAAATTTGATTAATCTACGTCAACGGGCGGCTGTGTTATTACGTTTTGTGCAAAAAAACAAAATGGCGGCCGCCACCATCTTGGATTATAATTTTGTAACACTGGACCACCCACGAAATCTACTTGGGAATTTGAAATTTTTTTTTCAAATTTTGCGTTGATCGAGTTTGTACTTTTCGAGATATCGCGATTCGAAAATTTCACAAATTCGGCTTGAAATGCCTATTCAAGCCCCCAAAATCATGTTTTTGGGACGTTTTGACTCTTAAATGTTACTTTTTTATTACCAAATTTCCCTGAAAACAACAAACGCGCAATTGAGTGAAAGAATCTGCGATATATATATAATATAGAAACTGAATTATAGCTGCGATTTACGCCAATTTTTTCCAAATTTCGTTTTTTTGTGCCAAATTTTGTTGCCATGGCAACAGGGGTCGGTCGGGGGTAAATATACATGTAAACGACACCATTAGATTGGCCGACACCGAAAACCGTACCGTAGAACCAAAAATTACGATTCTTTCTTTCTTGCACATAACCAGAGTTATGACGGTTGAAGCTTTTTTAAAAAAAATTTCCATAAGCGCCATTGTCATTTTTTCGAATTTCACGAATAAATAAATTAAATAATAAATTTTAATTTTTTAACCCCAAAAAGCACACCCTTGCTTGAAACTTTCCCTTGACACGCGCCATATTTTACATTAATGACGAGGAAAAATATCGTGAAAGTATGAAAATGTTGACAAAATTTTGCATTTATTTCGACAAATTTGTATAAAATATGACGGTGAAAATTAAATTAGCATTTACAATAGACAGAGCGTTATTTTTTGATGAGTTGTGACGCATGTAGTCCGGTATAACTCTATAGGTCCGCTATACCAAGCATGTATGCATTGGACATTTTGCCTTAGCGGACGCTAGGGTTCACCATGAAAAAAATGATTGTAAAGTATAGCTGCCACCAAAATAAAATTTTACAACCATCTTTTTCTGAGACTTTATACATGTGTCTTTAATAAAAAATGTGGTTACAATTAACTTGTTGTACCGTGGGGAGGGGTGTCTCCTAAACTAAAGCCCTTTTCCAGATTCGCCGCTGCACTAAATGATTTTAAATGATTTTGAACCCCCAAAATACGGGGGTTTATTGTTTTTTGCGCTTTTCGGCTGTGGTGCACATTCCAAGGGTAAATTGCGACGAAATGGATGGAGATAGACCAAGATAATCAGTCGCGAACCGGAACTGTTAAAGCTGTTGCGGGTCTCATGAGCTTTGCTCAAATTACTTGTTGCTTTTCGGCGCTTAAACGAATTTCCTTACTATGCGACCGCTGAATACTTTAGAAATGCAGGAACCGTGTTTGTGTGCGCGTGTGCACAATTGCAGATTATAGGCCGGCCCATTACATACCATTGTGGGAATTACGTGACTCGGTTTTACAATTACTCGTTTATCTTCGACTTAAATTAGAGCCACTACAGCAACAACAAGTCGAGCGATGCGGCTATAAGACACGAACACTTTGGCGGCTGACGGGGTGAAGGACGTTCACTCCATTGACGAGTGAAGGCAAATGCTTCCTGGAAAAAGTTGGGGAAAGTGAAAAACAGAAAATTGGGAGAATATTTTTTTGGTGGCAAATTGCCCAGAAATGCGACAATTTTGCGTACAACAGTTCCAACTTTTTATGCTCGCTTCACTCGCAGATTATTTTTACCTCCGCTTTTAAATTTGCTCCGCCGGTCTTGTTTGTCTTTATCATTTAAACTGCATGCAACAAATTTGGTAGGTTGATTTTGAGGGAAATAATTAAAATTGTTGCCACCAGATACCATATTTTCAGGCTAAATGCACTATATTTTATCTCAACTGGGGCTCCGCCCCAGACCCCGCTGGGGCAGCTTACAGCGCTCACCAGACTCCCTAGCTACATTGAGGGGTCCTACTTCCAAAAGAAGGAAAAGAAAGGAAACGGGAAAAGGAGAAAAAGAAAGAGACGAAAAAGCAAGGAGTGGAAATGAAAAAAGGTAGGAAAGGGCAAAGGGAGGGTGAAGTCAAACCCCCTAACGAAAATTCTGTCTACTTTCAAAGTTGTGATGCCACGCCACTCTTGTTTATCTACAGGGAGGGCCACAAAAAAACGGATTTGTTTAAGCGTTGATAATTCAGCGATGGTTACCCGAAGAAAGGCCTGTGATATGTCAAAAGTTTTAGAATGTTGTAGGTAAAAAGGCTTAACTTGCATAGCAAATCATTTAAATATTTTGCCTTATTGCATAAATCTTCATTTTCCCTGAAATTAGGCATTTGCTTGCACTCCCATGTGCCCGAGGTCATTGAACTCAAATACTCACTGCCAAAAAGTCTAGATATAAATTCTGTGAATTATTCAGTGTGGAGGCATGCAACAGATGGGATGGTCACAAAATTTCAGTAACTAACCTGCTAAAACTTGTGCTAATCGAATGCTGGGCTCAGCTGATCCTGAACACATTGACTCCAGCGATCGATCAGCTGCCTAAAAGGACTGATGACAGTTATGAATGCAAAAGCTGGGCAACTGCCTGTCGAATTTCATCTAAACGCAACGTGTGTGTGTTAATGGTTCTTGATATTTCACTGTATGCTAAGTGAAAATCAACTTAAAGTCATGTGTTACTGGCAATTTAGCATGATTTTAGGGGTCGGGCAGATTTGTGTAAATCAGGCAAAAATATTTAAATGCTAAAACATGTAAGTTGAACACTTCTTCTGTACACAATTTTAAAACTTTTGGCATATTACGCGCCTTTCCATCAATAAACATCGCTAAGTTATAAAAGCTCAAATATCCATGTTAAATACATGTGTTACAGTCAAATTTGGCAGAATTTCGGGGGTGACACATATTAGGCAAATTAGGCAAAGAATATTTAAATGCTTCACTATGCAAATTTGTCGTTTATTCTTTACAGCATTCTTAAACTTTTTACGTATCACACGTTTTTCTGCCATTAACCATCGCTGAGTTATCAACGCTGAAACAGGTCCGGTTTTTGGCCCACCATGTATATTGTTTAAACTGCACTAAATTTTATCAGTTAATTATATGGAAAATAGTTACATTTGTTCTTCTTTTTCTTCTTTCCATAATGTACAGATTCTCTTGCGAGTAATATGTCGTACATGCCACCAGGTGTCATATCTTAAAGATTGAAACCCACCAAATTCGATATAGGCTGGCCGCTGGTGCTCCGCCCCAGACCCCGCTGGGGGAGCTTACAGCGCTCTCCAAACCCTCTAGCTGGGTTCAAGGGGTCTTACTTTTAACGGGACAGAGGGGAGGGGAAAGACAGAAGGGAAGGAAGGAAAGGAGAAAATGACAGAGGAGGAGAGAACGGGAAGGGAAAGGAAGGGAAGGGGAGTGGGGAGAATAGGAAAAAGAAGAGGGTATCCGAGTTTAGAGGGGAAGATTGCCCTTTGATGCTGAGGGGAATGGACGCCTCTGGACTGGGTTAGTTTGTTGTCCATGCCACGGACCGAATGCAACGCAAGCAGTCACTGTAAAACAGGAAAGACCAGGGAATTAAGTTTACAATACTGCTTGAATTAACAGCCACCATGCACAGCAGCTGATTGGTACAGAGTGACCAAAATTACGGTACCACAGGCCAGTGGCGGTTCTAGCCCGCAATACCTGGGGAGCACTGGCCCGTCCGATGGCGAGCGCGGTAGCACGAGTCTATAACGGGGGACCTGGGGGCAGAGCCTCCAGTGGGGTCTAGGGGCAGAGCCCCTGGTCAAAGGGTCAGAGGGTAAAGCCCTCTTGAAGCTGAAGCACTTTTGGTTTTTGGACGTTCAATGGAAGCCGCAAATTTGCCTACTTTTCTAAAACTTTGAAAAGCAAAAAAATCAAAAATGTGTGTTATCTTTGCAAAAAATCATGGGTGGCCACGAAACTGGGGGAAGCTGGAGCAAAACTGGGAGGCCTGTGCCCCCCGGTCCGGGCCTAAAACCGCCACTGACTATGTCTTTGAAATCCTCCAAACCCACGATCAGAACTCTATGTTGCACATCTTGCTGCAGAGCACCCCATAGACTAGAGCATAATGGACGGGGTTTATGTCCGGACTGTTCGGCGGCCATACAGAAGGCTCGATGAAGTTGAGTACGTTCTGCTGCAGAAACTCGACCGTTAACTTCGCCCGGTGGCGTTACACTGTTTTCCCCATTGTGTTTCCTGTAGAGTTGGGTTGCTTTCATTTATTTTTCTCCATTACAAATTATTGAAAATATTTGTACGAAATTTGCACATGTTACTCGGGATTGATTATATTTCAACGTGCATTATTCACTTTAAATGTTGGCCTTACATTACTCTTGGAAGACATGTAGGGGGACGGTTTTTTATGACCCACTCTGTACATCAATGCACAACCGCAAACGTGCAGCAATACAGCAGTCGAAAGTACTTACGACAGTATAACAACTCCTAGAAACAAAAGTGGCACGATTTATTGGGACGCCATGTACAATCCGGATGCAAAGTGCAATTTGTGTTTATGCTAGCGGCGGCACGACTCGCGATAGGTCATCAAGCTGTTCTCTTTGCTAGTCGATGACCAAGGCCTGCCCCATGCGTGCTTCGAGGCCATGGACCAGCAGACCTGCATTCGGCACGCTGCAGCAGACAGGACACCTCAGAGTAACAGTACTCGAAGTAGAGCTGTCCAATGCAAACTGTTCGCAAGCTGTGCTAAAGCTGCACGAAGCTTATTTCCCGTAATTGACCTGTGAGGCTGCCTAGTGAGGTCTGAGTCCTAGGCCTATGCTAAACTTATTGCAAAGTTAACCTAGGCCTAAAGCTACAGCAACTGGACTCAACACTTGATAATAGAACAAATATACGATTTAATAAAGCAAACTATGTACAGCGGTGCATACAATTACGTGCAATGCAAATATCAGAACAGAATAAAGCACACGATTAAACAGTTCCAATCGTGTAGCAGTCACAGCTGTCATTCAACAGTTCAGTCAGGTTATCAGACAGTACTGTTCATCAGGTGATACAATATAATCACATTCGCTATGCAAATCAAATATAACTCAATGAATACACGCTTAATCGATATCAATCAATGAAACAAACACAAGCAATATCTCATCTAC
>Ga0209367_1011986_pt1 | contig 11410 bp, 4 predicted proteins | sample WorMetLIZISLAND2_FD_187412 | JGI IMG/M metagenome (GOLD analysis project Ga0209367, IMG submission 187412) | Marine gutless worms symbiont microbial communities from Max Planck institute for Marine Microbiology, Germany - Olavius geniculatus... ... | reverse complement strand
GGAGCAATGGGTATAGAAAATTGTGCAACGAATATGACATTTTAGATTGTAGCCCATTGCGTTTTGATGTATTTGCTAAGTTTAAGTATGTGTGTGAAGGTTGATAAATTTGCTTTTATTCTATTTTAAATTTCATTGGCTAGTTTATTTTATTTTATGTGCATGTATATCTTTATTGACTTGAACATTTATCTGTCAGTCTATCTGTATGTCTGCCTGCCTGTCTATTTGTCTGTCATTTCATTTGTACTACCTGAGTGGTGAATAAACGTATATATATCTGTTGCTTCATGTTGTGCACTACACTACACTAGTCTTCTTCTACTACTACTGTATTAATATGTCCAGCTTCAAAGCACCAGTCTAAGCGTTGCTTTCCATCTGTCTGTCACATAGGTATACGCGTAAGCCTATGCGTAGACTTTCGTTCCATGTCCGTAGGAATCAAGCACGGGTGACTTTGTTTCCAGAAATTCAAAAATGCAGCAGATACTAATGTCAGAAATTTTCGAAACCGGCTCATATGTCAATATTAATTTTTGTGACTTTTTGCGTCATTGTTGTCTTGTCCTGTCGCGAATCGCAAAACGCTGATTGTCTGCACGTCTGTGGCTTGTGCGTTTGTCTGTCTTTCTGCACGCATCTCAAGTTCGGAGCAGAACTACAAATAATGCGTCGCAGATACGAACGACACAATCGTCAGACTTTACTAAGTAAATCGAGAACACTATCGCTAGTTTGTAGATCTGGCAATTAGCGTGCTTCACCAAAGCGCAGACTGATGTGCGTGCAACGTATATACAGGGTGGGCCAAAAATGGCACGAAATTTTTATATGCCAATAACTTCATTAAATGTTAACCGATTGTCATCATCATTTTATTGTCGAAATTAGCACCAAAAATGTGTAGTAAGAATAACATTAAAGATTCCACCACATTTCATATGTGTCGTTACACTACCATGTGAAATGTCAGACATCGCACTCAAGCCGGCGACGACAATTTCCATGAACAACGTTGATTAAGCCTAACATGTGGCTTCCAAACATCTCGGACTTAAATTCCGTCAATTATGTTGTTTGGGGGAGGGCCTTTAACAGATGGTTTATCAACGTCGACATCTCACGACAATCAACCAACTGAAGCAGGCGATCTTCGTTGAGTGGGGCGAACTGTCGTAGCGTTTGGTTAATCGCGCCATTGGTCTGTGGCGTCGCCGGCTTGAGTGCGTCGTCTAACAGCAAGGCGAACACACTGAATATGTAAAAACTGCTAGATGTGACAGTTACTTTAGACAATAACTGAAATAATAAACAGGTTGTTTTTTTGGTTGTTAATTTTTATAATGTGTTGTCTTCTTTTCAATTGTTGCTTTTAAGACACTGACATTTCACTAGGTAGTGTAGAAACACACTTGAAGTATGGTGGGATCTTTAGTAATAGTGTTACTATTACGATTTTTTCCTCACTCTGACAGTAAAATAATGTTAAAAATCAGTTAGTATTTGAAAAACTTATTAACGTATAAAAAATTTGTGCCATTTTGGCCCCACCCTGTGGGCTACTGACGTTAGCATCGGACGGACACTTCGACGGATTAACGAGCTGTCGTGTGGCGCCGTTATTGTGCTAGCTACTCACAGAGAACATTAATAGCAGCGGCAGCGACGGTGGCAGCAACGGCAGCGTGTGTGGTACGTAGGTGTGACGTCGAAAAAGCGTCAGCATGACGTCGTCGTGGTCGTGTCTGCTTTACGACGAGCGACACCAAGCGGCTTGAGAGCCATAGGCGTCGACGTCATCGCTCCAGACACAAATAATATCTCCCGCCGTGCCGCGTCACGTACCGTGGCTAAGCTTATAGCTCGCTGCTGTTCTCAGCGGTGTAACATAACGTATTCAGCAGATGCCAGCCAATCGGACAGTTAGTCGCACAGCGGTGTTGTCAGCAAGCAGCAGCAAGTGACGTTAGCGCGGATTCTGCAGAGTGAGTGAGTAGTTTCTTAACGGCACATCAGCACAAAATAGTCCATTCAGTGCCACACGTGGTTTAAATTAATCAAAAGCATGTATTAAAAGCAAAGCTAAAATACTTGTTAAGATCAAGGCTATTAAGCTAATGTAAAAACAACAATTGCAAAAGTTGATATTTTTAACATAAGCGATGATGTTGCGAGATGCAACATTTTCAAAAACGTCCTTGAGCGTGGCCACTCCAAAATATCTGACGTGCTGCAAAGTGTCCGAGAAAACCACACAATCTTTGCTTCTTGTACGGCGGATGATGTCTAGGGCCATGTCCAGTGCATGAATTTCAGCAGTAAAAATAGTAGCAGACAGAATGCGCAATATCCTCGGGGCGGCTCAGCACGTTCACGGCAACCGACTAAAGTCCCTAACCGTATAACTGTCATAAGCCAGTAGCAAACTTTGTCTGAAAGCGAATGGTAGGCTTATTGTTGTTTTAAATAATGTAGGTCTATACCGAACAATTCAACAATTAATTATTGTGTTGAAAGCAATCCTGTTATTGTCAACAATGCAAAACACGCCCTGAGGGTTAGCGTTTAGAATGATTTAATAAACACAGCAAGGAGAAATAGCTTGAAATCAGAAATGATAACGAAACAATGTATAAAATAACACGTTTATTTTTTCAAACAAGAGTTATGTTTCGGCAACATTTTATTTTCCCATCTATTACACATACGGAAAGTTATGGTTATGAGAATTGCAGTCATAAACTGTGTTTCAGTTGGACATCACAGTGGACAACAATGCGACTGTCTTCGTGTAAAGTATATTTTTGCAGTTCTATCTGTGAGCTACAGTCCGCGTATGCCGCTGCGGTTTAGAGAATCCATGCGAACGCAGATCCATGTTTATGGGACTGCGGCAGATAAGGCACGCGCGACCTTGCTATTCTCTCTGCGTTACATACGCACGGCCGTTGTCACATTAAAATGTCTCCCCCATGAAAGATCCGCCGGCCCCATAAAAGTCTCCCCATTATAGGATGGGAGGCGGGCGGCCGCCGGGTGGGGCGGATTTTTGCCGGTAATTGTCGGCCAGGAGAGACTTTTCTGGGGGGAGGGGCGATCCTATAATGGGACACCGTCCGTGCGTTTAATCTCTACACACGTTTGTATGCGTTTTGCTATTCGTCGCGCACTTCTGAAACCTACTCAGCGTACTACGGCAGCCTTGATTTTGTGCTCACAGCTGACAAACCAGCGCTCACTGCCATGCATAAGATAGCCTTGGTAACTCAGCCAGCAAAAACATACTACTCGGACGCATCCTTTTCCTGCATTTCCAGCCGTGCATTTTTCCGCTCTGCATTTGTTGTGCTGCATTCATGTTGCACTTTTCTTCCTCGCATTTTCAGCGTCGCGTGTCAGAGAAACCTACTGTTATCTTCCGTATCTTAGTGTACATAACTCGCCAGCTAAGAAGAGGCCATCGTGGTTGAAAGTTGCTGTGATTTTATCTGCGTTGGACACTGTTTTTTTACAATTTGCTGTTTCGGTCGTGTATCGTTACTATAATGCATGCTTTCCCACCGCGGAGATCGAGAAATTAATTTAAATTACCGGCGCGGCAGCCGGTGTCACCTTCCAGAGTCTCCCCATGACAGAGTCTCCGGGCAGAGACTCTGTACCGGTATTACAAAGTCCTATAAGAGGACACCGGCACTTTTCCAGTGCGGCCGATAGAAGTCTTTCCCCGCTTACATATCGAGGCTTATGGCTGGGGGGCCTGCGGCTATAGCACTGCATCCGGCAGCTGCAAATCGATTTGCTCGTCGACCTTCACTGCCACAGGGAACAGTTCAACCGTAAGCAACGCGACAAAAGAGTTCGATGTTCTTGGCTAATCGTATAATTGTCTGCCTTCAGCCACTGGACTTTCATCACGCATGCTCCCTGAGCGTTTTTATACGTTTCACCAGGAATGGCTGTTACAACATACGATACAGGAATGAATATATTATCGCCATGCGCCATTGGCCTATTGTTTTTTATTGTACATTGTATCAGAAGACCTATCGCACACGTTTTGTCTGTCAGACGACGACCGCGTCACCATGGCGCAAGCCTGCAGTCAATGCAATGATAGCACCACCGTGCTTGATAAATGGCCATAGTATCTATCACGCAATGTTATGCCAATTTTGCTATAATGTTCCAACTGGTTCAAACAGTAGACTGAAATGAAGAGATCGTCTTAGCCTACACTGTGAATCATCATTATTATCATGGTCGTCAAAGTCTAGCGTTGCCTGAATAAAACATTGTTTTGTTTCCTAAACCACTTCAGTCAGTGTCAAATAAACAGGTGCGGTTATGAAAGGAGAAACACTAAAGTCTTGAGACGCTAGCGGCTTAAAACCAAAAATGAATTAAAAAATTGACTACCGAGTTTTTCCCTAATTTACGATGTTTACAACTTTTTCGTTCGTTTACTCTTCAGAAAATTTGAAATAAAGTAACCGCTAGTCTGCCGATATCTTATCTGAAACACGTTTTTACTCCATTGTTTTGTGAAATACAAAATGTCAAAGATGTTGTTAGTCATCGCAAATTTGCACATCGTTTTTTTTTCTGCGGAAGAATGCTTGAAAAAAACTTTTTTAAAAATATTTAGGTCATCGCTGTTGATATCACAATATTAACGAGATTTTATTTCGTGTTCAAAAAGGGCCGCTTTTCGTCATTCTGGGGTAAAAAGCGTGCAGATTGATTTTGTCGTCGAACTTTGATCTCGAAGGACCTCGTTTTTCCTTGTCGGATCCCAAACGACACGGTAAATTTTTGTCAAAATCCGCTCACAAGGTGAAAGGTATTTTTTCTTATGAACAAGAAGACAGACACGGGTAAAAAATTACTTTCTTCGATCGGCGGCGAAGATAGGAGGTTTTTATAGCGCTATAAGGTCGTCGCTTTAGCAGCAATATATGGCGCGATCGAGTCGACTGCAAATACGTTACCAGCAAAGTCAGCAGCTGAGGACCAATTTCCATTAGTCTGTCCATTAGTCTACCCGGTCCCAGACACGCGACGAGGTCTGCGACAGTACAGACTAATGGAAATTTGCCCTAATACAGCCCGACCACCCACCCGCACGTAATAAGTGATACCACAGCGTGACCACATCGAGAATGGTCTTCGTGCGCGAACATTTGATCCAGTCTCTCGCCTGTGTGTGAGCTATGCGCGTATGTTCAATGCACACGATTTGCTGTGCCGTGCCGCAGCGCGTGCAGATCGATTTTGTCGTCGAAAATCAGACCACCCACTGCTCGATGCATTCGAGTTAATTGCCGCTCCAGACAGCGCTGAAAGAGAACCAAGCGTGCACTTATTGTCGCTCGCTGTAATTTTCACCGATACAGCTGACAATGTGCTTTATGCCGAGAACAGTGACCAGACGTACGGCTCGCTGTAGTCAGATATTTTCTGCGATGTACTACCGATAAGAACTGCGTCGGGCTTACTTGCTCCCTAATTACATGTAGGTCGGACCTAAGGTAGCGAAAGTATTGATTTTGGGTCTGTTGTCGTTCCCTCATCTCTCCTTTGGTCGCGTTGGTAATTAGTAATACCGCCGTGCAAAAGATATGAAGCGTAAAATTTTGGTATCTATTGTATGCGCTTCTTGCATGAGACTGTTAAAGTCATTTTATAAACGCTCTACGTTAAAGTTATTATACTTACATATTTGTAAACATAAATGCAATATATGTCTGTATTATTGTAACACAAATGCGTTTTGACATTTGCTGCAATAAAGAAACGAATGAATGAATGAATGAATGAATGAATGACACACGCCAAGTATAAAGTTGAAGTCGTGGATTTCGAGACACGAAAATGAAAACAATACAGTGACATCTGCAGAATAAAGAGAAAGCGAAGGTAAACAAGAAGCCCAGCTGTCGCTAACGTGGGGCCGACCGTACTGGTTGTTACTGACCTTGAAGGTCAGCCAAGGTCGATGATTTTCATTTCATCTGAAAGGGCGTAAGTTTCGAAGATAGGATAGGCCTAATGCATGGCAAAACGTCTTTGTCTTAATTGTCGTCGATGGTCCTGTTTCTGGTATCTATGCTACATTCTGTCGTCTGTTTTCGTCTTGTGTATAGGAATAGGCTTAACTGAAATATGACGTCTTTTTTACAAAGCACTGCGGATATGCCTGCATTCCGTAATGTATTTTCATCAGATCTTGTTGCTTAACGAACAGTGTAGTGTAAGTGGTCGCTGGATAATGAAGTGTCGCGTTTCTAGTTACACAAAATATCGAATATCACAAAATATTTCGATCGAATTTTATTTCCCGTCCATTTATAAGTTTCTCCTGTATATTATGAAGCAAGAAAGGTATATGCCTAGAAAATGTACAAAACATAACGTGCGAAATGACATTAGAACGTTAGTACTGTGCTGTTTGTAGCCAGCGTGACGCTTTGGAGCTGCAGAAAGAATTGCTGCACGAATATGGTTACAGCATCGCTCAACTGACCGAAGTCGCTGGACTGGGATCGGCCACAGCCATTGTTAAGGCAAGTCCTCCTGCTAAACTGCAGTGCATTGTTTCTGATGTGAAAATTATACGCTGCGAACTACTGCAGTAAAACACGTAAAAGCTCACGAGACGCGGCTAACGCTCTTGTGGTGAGTCTGCCTCTCAGCGTCACTCATCAGTAACTTGTGGTAATCCTAGGCTTAAGTAAACTGAGACAGATCGGCCTAAATGCTCGCAGCATCGGTAACAATGAATAAACGAGTCTACCCGGTTTCTGGTACGCTGTTTTGGAGTTAACATTAATTTTGCGATGACAGTCGACACTGTTCTGGTCGAAAGTTATACATACCTTTGTATCCTCTAGCAGGTGTATGCCTTGGTCGCAACATTTCATGGGCGCCGTTTAATGCTAAACAAAATAAAAGAATTAAGTGACCAAAGTATTTCCGTAAAATGCAAAGTCGCTTATCGATGTTACCATCTGGTGTATAATAAGTTTTGTCTATAAGGGTTTATCCCCATTTCCCCCCCCCTCAAAAAAAAATAAAAATATGTTTTTTGGGCCTGGCAAATGTACCTGCTGATCGTCATCTAAATCCATCGAAATGTTTAAGCCGGGTGCACGAATTTGACAGAAGACTGACGGACCACGCTACGGAGAAATGGGTATCTATAGGCGGAAATGCAAAATCACTTGCGCTATAGCGATGTTGCCGAAAAATAAAGACATCGCTTAAAATTGTTAGAAATTAAACCAATAAATTTATTTTTTTCAGTGTAATTATTAGAAGAGTGCACGAAACAGCGTTCAAAGAGTTTTTTCAACGTCCAGAAACAATCAAGCCTGGTCATGTCAGACTGCATGCTAGTGCATTTATGTAGCTTCTTCTTGATTTTCTGGTGCTGGCAGGCACAAAACAGATTCACAGTTGTATCTGTAGATACTGGGCGTTTCGCGGCGTTGGATGCAGTTTGGTTGGAGTCTCAGTTACAGCTGCTGCTGTCGACGAACTGTAGCTATGCATTGTGACGTTGCAGAGTTACCCGCGCGAGTCTCTGACCAAGTCCAAGGGCACAGTGCTCGTTGTCTGCGGACCTGGATTCAATGGTGCCGTCGGACTGGTCTGTGCCAGATATCTCAGAATATTCGTAAGTACAACGGCCGCTGTAGTGACGATTAGAATTAGACCGTAGCTCTGCTTAAAAATTAAAAAAACATTTTTTGTCGTACAGTTAGGGCCTATTTTGCCAGGAACAAAAATATGCGTAGGCTTATTCGTACACGTGTTCGCAAGAACTACACTGTATCTGGAAAAAAGTAACCCCCTAGACATTGTACAATAGAATCGTCAAATCTGAACGAATCTGAATAAAATTTCGTACGTTAAATCCCCAATAAATTGCTAAAGCGATCGGCAAATTTCGTTGACAAATATTATTTTCTAGCAAAATTATTAATCGTTGAATGTCGATAACAAAATATCTCCGTTGCGAAAATGGCACTACACGAGTAAACCCCTCTGTTCTTGTACGATGTTTAGAGGGTTACTTTTTTTCGGACACAGTGCATTTGTTCTGCTGCCTGTGTCAAGAGACAACATCAGCTATTCCTTTATGAGACCTTGCTGTTTTGCTGTTTGATGCATTTTGTCCTGGCCCGGAAAAAATCGGCCCAGTAGACACGTAACATTACCGCTTTCGGCGTGCACAGATAATAGACTATTATCTTTGTTTCCGCATCAGCTGCGGTACGATGTTACAGCCTGGGGCATCATTCGGCGCCGACGTCCATGTGTATAGCGAGCGTGTGTGACAATGATGCGTACTTTGGGCAACGAGTTTCTGAGTTTATGCTGCTTTTATCTGCCAGAGAGTTCTACTTACTATCTTGCTTCTCTTCTCCGTATCTTCAACTAATCGTCGGCAAGTTTGATGACGTCATTCAAACCTGCCCTCCGACAACTCTTGCGTGTTTGCAACTCGAACGCAAAATTGGTTATATTTCGACGTGTGTAAAATGCGTTAGCAGTAAAACAAACTAAAGTCGGAAAGCGTGTTTTAAAATCAGAAAACCTTTCTCAAAGAAAGACTTGAGTACTGGCGATATCGTTTCTGTTTTGTTGATGCCGTTTCAAACACAAACACAGAAACAAATTGGGGTGCATGAAATTTGGAACATATTTTGCGTATATAACGTTTGCTCTACTGCAAGCCGGCCCACTGTATTTAAGACCGCTATCATGCATGCTTTGGCGAATAATAGCATAGTTTATAATGTAATGAAGATTACATGAATTGTTAATAAGACAGTAGTCTGACGTGTAAAACAGTAACGATTTTACAGCTTTGTTCTGTACAAGCGTTAGCAGAGTAAGTGATTGATAACTGCTCAGCTCTAGGCGTTTGTCGGTAGTCGGTATTGAGCATGTAATGGCCATTATTCACTGTTTGTAAAACATTTGACGGGAAAGTACTAAATGTAAATCATTAGATTTCTCACGTTGCCGCTTTAGAACGCCGTTAACGCGCATTTTTCTTGCTTACTGTGTTCATTGCTAGACAATCAACTGGACCATGGATTAACGCTAGCTCTCAACTATGAAGTGACTTGTTGTCTTCGAACAGTTTTCTTCAGTCAAACTAATTTTTATTCACAAAACGGTAAAGGTGTGCCTTTAAAAATCGCACATGTAGCAGAAGTTGGCGGGCTTGACTGCGAATCAGATTTTAACGTAAAGCGTAAATCTGAGAAAATTGGTCTATCTCCATCCATTTCGTCGCATCACTCTTTTGCAGCCACAAATTGCCAAAATCACTTAAAATCAATATTTTTAGAGTTCATGGTCATTCAAGGTCATCGATGTTGACATTCATAAAAAGCTCCTCATCAGTGCTTGTTATGATAAGCAGCATGTATGTGCCTATATGCAACCATTTTCACGTTAGACGAGCCAATAGCGGTAGAATAACGTCTTTTAGGGGGGTGCCGCTATTTTTCTCCCTCGTTTGTGGGGACCCCTTTCACCAAGTAGCATGAAATTTTGTCACGAAATACTAAAGACACTAGGCTATCACACGGTGAAAACCCGAAGTATCTATCTCAACTGGTCTTGAAATATTATTGAAAATTTTTATTAGATTATTTGTCAGCGAAAATAATAAGCTAGTCGCGATTTTGATTAAGCCTATACTATTACTGCATTTGAATGTCCGTTTTTATTCATCATTCTTGACTGATTGACTGTTCCACATCTCATAAGCCGCAAACCATAAAAACGCAGTTTTTTTTCTGTGATAACTTTGACAATATGACAGCTTTTATTTTTTACACCTGCGTTTTTGCGAAAAAGTTCATAGAAAACTTAAATAAAATCTGCAAACTTTGCCATTTTTCTATTTCTGTTGCTGCACTTTCCTGACAAAATTTGAGCGTTCAGCAGTAGAACTGTTGTTTATTCGTCACCCAGAATAACTACATAAATTATTATTCCGTTTCACAATCACAACGATAAACCAACGTTAATTTCTTAATAAATTTGTGGGTAGGCCCTAAATAGCATAATCTTTTTCAAGTGTCGTTGACATCAGTATTTTTTTTCGCAAAAGAAGCAGCGGCAGAAAGATCATTTTGTTGCGCAATTATTCGAAAAAGGCATACTCATGGCGGTGAAATGTTATTGTTGCCGTTTTCGTTGTATTATTTATGTGCTTGCAATAAGATCGAAAACGATTGTTGCCAGCGGCTTTTCGTATATATCTCGACAGCGATTACAGCTCGGGTAGTTCATATCGGTTCGCCGAATTAATTTCGTGGAGAACTCGCTAGCGCTCGTAAATTAAATAGCAAATAAATTAACGCTGGTTGTGACTTGCATCTTCGTGCAAACGCTTGGATCAACAGTAGTATAGCAATATCTGCTACAGTTGCTGTGCAGTAGGCCTAGTATAGTCATTATCGTTGTTGCCTGTCATTCCATGCATCACAACAAACATTGTTGTACCACAACGCAAAATAGTGCACGCGACTGGTGAAAATCGCGTCACGTGACGTTAACAAATTACGCACTGTTGCCCGGAAACTGTTGACCGGGCAACATTGAAGTCATCACAGCTTTTTTTCGTAATAATTGTTTACTTGTTGACTTGTAGAATTGTTTGGTTTTGAGGTATAACAACACAAATAGCGACTGGCGTGTCGATCATCATTGAATTTTATTCCTCAATTAGTTAAATGTTGCCTCTGATCTCGGGCAACATCTTTTACGAACTTCGGGTACAATATTTTTAATGATGACCTCGACTCCCGTCACTATTTGTATTTTGTTACACAACATAAAATCATTGCATTTTGCGGTGATATACAGTAAACTGATTTATTGTAGTTAATGGGAAAAGGTCGGAAATGGTCATGTAGTGACTTAGCTTCATGATCAACTGCCTGCAATCAAAGCCCGGGTTTTTTTTGCTTGAATGCGAAAAACACCAGGTACCGGAGTTACGATTGCATTTGAGAGCGGTAACAGGACTATTTTCACAAGGTAGTGTGGTGACGAATTTTGTGTGCGATGAGATGTCTAATGATTGCTTAATTGTAAATTTGCTGCAGAATATGCGAATGTAAAAATTTTGCAAAAGTGTCGATATTTGAGCCAGATATGACAGGGGCTTAGTTTTTTTACCGTAAGGATAATGCACAATGTACATCGTGCAGTGCAGACGCAGTCCGTAAGTCTTGTCTTGTCATAGGATCATTTCTACAGACGGACGACACGTGGGTCATTAGCGGCAGGTTAGACGTCGTAATGTGCAGTTAAGCGTGCATTAGCAGTAGCTAACTAGCGCAGTGTGGAGGGCGACGCTTGATGTGGTACAGCGCAAGGC
>Ga0209367_1011985_pt1 | contig 11411 bp, 4 predicted proteins | sample WorMetLIZISLAND2_FD_187412 | JGI IMG/M metagenome (GOLD analysis project Ga0209367, IMG submission 187412) | Marine gutless worms symbiont microbial communities from Max Planck institute for Marine Microbiology, Germany - Olavius geniculatus... ... | reverse complement strand
CCGACCTACAAATGACCCTGAAGAAATTACATGTCAGTTCTTCTGAAGACCGTGACCAGACAGAGCAGCTGTCTGATTCAGAAGCGTCCTCGTCGATGAAAGATCTCACCGTAAGAAGAAGAACAGCAATGCAAAGAAGAGAAGCTGATCGGAATGGTGACGATCATTCGCATTGGCGACAGGACGGTGACTCGACACAGGTAAATCTTCGAAGTTAAACGATTCGAAACATTGTGACAGTCTGTATTCACTGTAAACGACCGAAAGCAATCTACGCTGTAGGCCATAAAATGTGCCATCAAACTTGTTCATTTTTAAACAAAGAGTTTTAAATGTTTGAAATGTCTTGCCTGATAATGCTGATTTTACTTCATTAAACAAATTTAAGCAAAGCATTTCAAGTATTAATCTAAATAATCATCTAATGTGTTTTGAAATAATGTTACTCATTAGCAATTTTGTATGGAAATTGTGTTCGAACTTACCATTGTTGCTATAAACTTTCGTAAGAGCTTTATGCCTGGATGTCTGTCAGTGTAATGCCAAATAGCTATTTTTCATGTGTAATATGTTTTGTAACGAATAAGTGATTAACTGATTTATTAATTGATTGACAACTTCGCCAAATATTTACAAATTATAATCGGTCAATATTTGGACTTAGCAAAATTATGGACGAAGGATTGGTGACACATACGAACAGTACACCACGCATATTATTAGAACTGGAATAAGCTGAACAAACCTGCATCTGCAGTGTAGGCGAGCAGATATTTCTCCGTGTGCGTGTCCTCCAGCTCAATGTCGTCCAGCTGAACGTTGTATTCGTTGATTCCATCGCTGCCGCTGAAGTCAAACAGAACGTTTCGACGAGCAGCCAACTTGACGTGTTGGCCTTTTCCACCATCGCCCACGATGTCTTCCAGTCTCATCTCCCGACCAGCTAGAAATAACACATACGAGTATAGTAAGTACAGAAAACTACGCCACCAACTTTCATCATAACGTTATTAAACAATGAACGATTTTCAGTTTTTTTTATAAAGACGCTCTCTAAAAACGCAATAGGCCTAAAGCAATTGCTAGTATCTCACCACACTTCAAGTGCGTCTAGCTACACTTTTTTGCGATCTGTTTAGGTGGATGTAAAAAAAACTAAAGCGAATTTTACGCATTGAAAAATAAGCTTCTCATTTTTGCAAAAAAATATATTTATTATAATTTTTTTAACACTTTACAGTATCAATTTGTAATACTGTATGTAATTATAAACAGTTGTTTTTTATGAACGCAAAAATTTTATAAAACCTTGCTATGCATGGCTGTCACTAGAAATAAAAATATATTAACCATGTGCAACTAATAAAAAGTTATAAATTACGAAAACGTATAAGCTAGTTCGCCGAATTTACTAAGAAAAGACCAAAATATTTACATTGACAACTTTTTACAAAGCTTAATTCTAACTATTGATTAACTTTTTATCGAGAACTACCCTTTTGATAACGTTATCGAAATTGTATTTAAGTAGATATTACAATATTTTGACAGAAATGCAACTTTTACTACCTTTATTTTTTCCTGTGAGTTGCTGAAACTTAAGCGAGGAGTTGAGTGGGATGCTAATATAATGCATGTCTCGAGTCTTTGCAATAACACGCCGTTGACTGGAAACAGTGTGTACGAAATACATCTGCGTACATAAAGACAATGTAAGACCACGTTAATGTCCGACAGCAAATCAATTGCCTACATTACTTGTAAAACGATATTTAGTAAAAAAAAACTTGTTAAAGCATGGTTAAAGCAGGGATAACTTCTGGAGGCCAACGTAGTCTCGAGGCCAAATTTAAAGGTTTCGTTCTCGTTTTTGCGCATCGTGGTTTTGTGCCCTCAACAATGCAAAAGGTCGCCGTGTTATAACTCTTGACCCAAGCATCAGTCTTGTTAGTTACACCCTTTCTTATAATACAACGTAACGCTATATTTTCAAAGACAGATATTTTTATTGCTAAAAATCAGTTTATGCCGACTGTTGTGTCGAATATTACATGCTTAATTTCACTGTTTTGACAGGACTACGTTATGTTATTGGTAAGAGATGACGTAGTTTAACATTGAGCAGATCCAACTAATTAACTCAGGCAGCAACTCGGCAGCTATCGCTATATTGTCAGTCGCTGCCGTGACGTGGAAGCGAACACAGTCGCTTCACATTTGTGTAGAATAAAGCAGAATCTAATCAGAACTGTATACAGTATTGAGTGTGTCTTCCCCTAAACTTTCTACGGCCCGCTACCGCGGAGCTAATTAGCCCCCACAGACAACAGAGCTAATAGTTTCACTGTTTTCGTTCTTATTATTGTTTCGTCAGCGAAAGAAACTGCTTCGTACAGTCCACGCAACGCAACTAATAAAAACTGAAATTTTAGCTCAGTTTGGTTCGTTTATGTGGCTTTCTGCACGTTTTTAATAACGGTCGTGCTTATGCAACGGTTGTCGTCCGTCGTCTGTCACGGATGTATCGCGGCTAAACGTTAAATCATAAAATTTTTTTTACACGAATAATTAGGCATTTGTGCTAAATATAAAAAAGCAAAATTTTAGTGATCTAGTGCAAGGGAATTATGTTTGAATTTGGGGTTGAATGCAGGGGTAAAAAATGAGCGTTTTTCAACAGAAAACTGGCTATATCTCGGAAACGGTGAAAGATAGAGCCAAAGTTACTATTACTCACTAAGCCTAAGTTGTTATTAATTAATAATAAAAAATTGCATGCGTCTTTTAAATGAAATGAAAAATTATCGACCTTGGATGACCTTGAAGATCACAGACAACCAGGACGGTCGGCTATTCTAGCGACAGCTGGGCTTTTTGTACGATATACGGTGTTAGCAGTGCAACGCGTTAGATAGTTAACTTTATACGTTACTTGGTCGCCTGAAACGTCGTTAGTTTCGTCGACCATGTAGCCGTCTGTCGTCAACAGAATCGCCGGCAGCGAGTTTCCGTACAACTCGACGAATCTTCGCAGATCCATCTCGTTAGTCGACCAGCGTAACGCTGAACTTTCCATACCTGTTAGCCTATCACATTCGCAACAACACACAGCTGTCATTAGTAAAACTTTAGCCTTACAGCTTGCGTCTACAACCGTCACACTGAACAGTCAGTACATTACCGCAGTACAATATGACTTGTTTAAACAGTTTAAAAAATAAACTGGTGTTTGATTAATGATTGACTAATGATATATTTAGTCCTAGGCTCACGATAACTTTGTCTATTGTAGTCAATGTGTTTAAGTTTTCTTCAATTTGTAATCTGTTTTGCTTTAGGCCTATTTTGCGCACGTCCGTTGCGCAGAGCAATAAAATTACCGTTATCATCAATATGCCGTAAACAATCAGAACTGAAACATACTTGTTCTACAGATTACATTTCATACCCCTGTTCGTTTCTGTCACAGGATACAACATTACTGCCGTCTATACGTAAATTACTGAAAACTTCCGTATTCACCTGGCTACTAAAAAGGTAAAGGTGGTGTATGGCTCTTAAATAGGAAACCCATCACATAGCTGCAGAGCTACTAGTAGGCCTACAACTACTGGGCCTACTACAGTACAGTTCACCGAGTCGTGCGTAGGCCTACAGGCAGCAAGCATTGTAGCCTATTACTATTAGCATAACACAGCGAATGCTGTTATGACGCAATCACAGATCACGCGGCAAACGCACCTTATAAAAATTGCTTGCTATTGCTGTCTTACATAGCCAGTCTATACACGTCTGTAAACGCGTATATTACAGGTCAACTGATTTCCCTATGTAGCCCTAGTTGCGCTAAGCGCGCTCAGTGCACCGTCATAACGCTAAGCGCTGACTGACACAATTGTGGTCGACATCTATGACCTGCGTTCAGGCAAACGGCCCGCTGCACGCGCCAATATCGCCAAAATCATAACACACACCTTAAAGGCGCGCACAGAACAGTGGCGTCATTGGGGGTCTCGGTCTATGTAATGCATTGTTTTTTGCGGTAACTGGAACTTTCGTACTCGAGAACTTTCGTTCCCAACTTTCGTTCCTTGGAACTTTCGTTCCCTGGAACATTCGTCTCCAGGAACTTTCGTTCTCAACATCAAAATTAGCATGGAACTTTGGTTTCCTAACATTGATTAATACAGGATTATACTGTACACAATTTTTGATACGTTTTTTTAATTACAGCTATGCTGTAGCCGTCGATGTTACCATAGTTGTCTGTCTCTCGTCCGTCCGTCCGTCGGTCCGTCTGTCCGTAACGGATGTATTGTGGATAAGCGTTGGGTCATATAGGAAAACTTTTTGCACGGATAATTTGGGGTTGATTTGTGGTGGAAAAATGTGCATTTTTTCAACGGAAAACTAGCCATATCTCGCCCTTTCAGATGAGATAAAAATCATCAAACTTGGATGACCTTGAAGGTCAGTACTGCAACAGAAACTAGTTAGGGTGTAGTGCATCTTCTCTAGCAACAGCTGGGCTTCCTTGTTATTATTATATCCTGTTGAAACTCTAGCTATATACATCCAGCGAGTGACACAAATTTGGAGCTTTTTTCGCTGAACTGTAAGCACTACGTAAGGATAAATGGTTCAGTAATTTTCAGTGTCAGGGAACGAAAGTTCCCGAGGACGAAAGTTCCACCTATGGAACTTTCGTTCCCGGGAACGAAAGTTGTCGGGTACGAAAGTTTCATGAATCGTTTTTGCAGCAGTAACAGTGTTTCAAAAATACGATTACGAGAAAAAACAAGAAATTTGAGCTAATGCTCACGAGACGCGCGAAAGCCTAAAGCACTTCCGGTTTAGTAGTTTAGCTGAAATTTGGGGTGTTCACGCTAAGTTAATATACAAATACCAAATTCTCCATCTGGATCGCATAACGATAGTTCCGTGGCGCCACCTTGTGAATGATATAGACTTGTGTCGCAGCCCGAAATCACCAAAAAACCACTATTTTGGCGTTCAAAGTCATTCAAGGTCATTGAGTTCGGCGCCAATCGAGAGCCAGCGTACGACTTCCTATTAGTGATTAATAGTAACCTAGGCCCTATCTCGCACCGTTACTGAGATACAGCGACTTATTGGCCAAAAATCGCAAATTTTGCCCACTTCTTCTCATTTAGTGCCCTCGTTCGGGGTGACTCCCTGCGAATTTATGGAAAAGCTTTGCGCTTCCTGAAACTAGAGTCTTCCAGGCAGCCGATGGTGAAGACCTGGTAATTCTAGCTTGCACCGTTTTTGACTGATCCACCCGTGTGACGGACAGACGGACAGACAGAATTGCGATGGTTAAGACGCGCTGAAAGCAGTAGTTGCTTTCGCGCGTAAAAATGACATCAAAAATTCTTGGAGGGATCCGTAAACCCCTCCATCTCCCCTCTAAATGACGCTTCTGGCACAGAGCAACGTAACTGAATTGAACTGAACTGATAGGGTTTAGTTTTTGACTAACTGACCAAGGGGCGAGCAGGAAGAGCCCATTGGCTATTGCTGACACGGACTGTACGTGATTATAGTCACTTAGGCACAAACGCCGTTAAACGGTGCCTATTGTAATGCATTGCTGCTAGCCCATTGGTCAGTTTGTCAAAAACTGAACTATGTTTGGTTTAGTTCAGTTTAGTTACGTCGCTCTGTACGTGCTTTAGCGCACGTCTATTGTGTTTTTGCTGCATGTCAGTCTGATCTTTCTCGTAATCTAAAAAAACTACAACTTTTTAAACAAGACTGAAAATGGTACAGTAGTTGTATGCAAAACAAACAAGACCGCCAAGCTATGCTGTTGCTCACGGATATCAGTAAAATGACCACTTTTTAGAGGAGTACCCTTTTTTCTCCCTCGCTTGAGCAGGTCTCCTTGAACCTAGAGGGTCGGCACTTGGACTGCTAAAATCTGCCTTTAATGCTAAAAATTTCTTATGCAGGTTGTCTTGGCCTATATTCAAGCATTTCGTCGCAATTCACTCTTGAAATGTGCGCTGCAGCCAAAAATTGCGAAAAATTCACTAAACTCCTCTTTTGAGGATTCCAAGTCGTTCAAGATAATCGATGTTGATAAATCTAAAAAAATTGTCACCAGTGCTTTTTATGATATGCAGCACGTATGTACCTATTTGCAACCGTTTTCACATTAAACGAGCTAATAGCGGCAAAATAACGCCTTTTAGGGGGATGCATGTTACCCCTCTTTGACGCCCCTGTTCGAGGAAAACATCCTCAACTAGCGGCATAGAGTTTCGTCACAAAAAAACTAGAGTCCTTGGAGCAGCCCACATTAAAGATTTCGTGATCTTAGCTTGCAGATTTTTGATACAATACAGCAGTGTGACGGACGAACGGACGGACAGACAGACGCCCATGCCATGGCTATGACGCGCGATGCATTCTGCTATCGCGCGTAAAAACTGCTAACGGGTTTAAGGAGTATCAACATTGATGACCTACAACAACAGTACTTTAAACCCTTAAAATAAACGTCTTTAGTATTTTTGCGACTTTTAGCTGCTGTGCACACTTCAACACTAAATTGTGACAAAATGACTAGTGATACACCAAGACAACCTGCAAACAGGAATTGCTATAGGCTGTCGCGTGTCTCGTGAGCATTAGCTCAAATTACTTGCTTTGTGTGCTTGGGGCCGGCCGGAGTCTTTCCACGTACGGCGTCCGGAGCTTGGCATCTTTAGATGGATATCTCAGTAATGGGATGTTTACACGATCCAGCAAACGTCCAGCAAACTTCCAGCAAACGTATTCAAAATACACATGCTAATGCATGCTGGACGTTTGCTTGATCGGGTGAACACCCTATAACCGAGCATCAGATTTGCTAACGTAGGGTAATCGGGATAGGCGGATCCAACGGTCACGTGACCGATGACGTCCCGTGACCCTAAAAAGTGAAAGTCTTGACCCCAATATAGTGTTTTTAGTCTATTTTTTATAATCCACTCCGCCTATTTTTGTCACAATCAATCTGTACCGTACCTCGAATTTCACTGTATCTTCTCGTTACCGGTAATTAATTATTTATGTTTATGTCTTAGTTAGTTAAAAATAAGTAGGCCTAATAGCAACACTGTCTTTCTTATATTTAATCATAGAGTAGCTTTTTATTAATCTGGGACACGTAATGCCAGTGGTAGGGATTTCTGTTCTAGGGACGGGGGTTGTGTCTTAATGGGGTTTTGTCCGAACCCGGCAGTAGAGAGGTAGTTTCGTCCTATAGGGTTGTGTCCAGAAGGTAGGCGGCCTATGTCCGGACACCAAAAGTTACACTTGATCTAAAGCTAACTAGATTTTATAAAGTAGTATAGCGACATATTTTTGGTATGATGGATTTTTTTCGGTCATCACGTTTATTGCAGAGTATGTCAGCGAGACCACCCGAGACCCGGTGTAGGACATTCATCCTGACGTTCACCCTCCCGGTTTTTCCGATATTCGGACTTTTCTCTTTCTTATATTGTGCGTTAATTACTTCTACTCTCCTGGCTCAGTTTGTATCAAATCGAGTTCAATCGTTTCGTAGTCGCGTACATCTGCAATTGCTGTTAACTGCTGCGATTTTGAAAAATACTTAACTGCAGCGACTTTAAAGATGAAGTTGCGTTAGGCGTTGCAATGAATTTTTGCTTAGGCTTGGCGCTGATTCTGATAATGTACTGTTACTGGCCTACAGGGGGGGAAGTTCTAGAAACTAGAAAAGCAGGGGAGGAAACGTCCAGGCGGGGAAATGTCAGGGGAAAAACGTCCGCGGTTTACAGGTCCGGGTGATGTTCGTCTTTCCGGCTTCGGCACTACCTTTAAACGAAGTCTAGGCCTAACCGGCTCACACACTCGCCGCCTTTGATGCGTACCCGGTACTTGTTGTGGTTTGTTGTCGTAGTGACTTTGTTTGCGAATCGGTCGAATTTCCATTTTTTGTGCTTGTTTGTTGCCAAGTCGTCAATATTTCTAGAGCAACGTTGGAGAGAGAACGAACGCCGCAGAACTGAGTCGATTGGATGTAAATAGATAACGGCGTGGCAGCGAGCAAACGTATCGTGAGCGTGTTAAGACAGGCGCAGACAATAATTGCGCCTAATGTAAAAGCGTCATACAACACTCGCTAAGCGTTGCTGAAAAATATTTACTCGTATTGAAAATCTTTATTCACCAACCCTGATAAATAATAATTTAAACACTTTTTCCTACACTATAACCATTTAATCAAATTTGCCAAAGGGTTTTGGTTTTGTAATAAACGATAAAGACCCTAAAATTGTATAGGATATTTTTCCCAGACGTTTTCTCTTTTTCCTGTGCTGTTACAACTTACATGAGTATCGAGCGTTAGATACTAAAATAATTTTCAATGTCAGCAGAGCGAAAGAATGCATCAAACATCAAAGGTAAAGGTAGAGGTAAAGGTAAAGTCCAACAGTTGCTATAGCGCTTTTTACAGTAGCCTAGAAGCGCTTTAGGCCCACAATCCCAGAAGTAGCAGCTAATTGGCATGTACTAATGATACCGCAGCGCACTATGTGGCCATCCATGCGGCCATCCATTGCCCGCGTCAGCGAACAATTGGACCCGCGGTTTGCAGCAAGCAAACATACCACCGCCCCAATCATCCACTAACCACATTAGGCTTTCACCCCGTAGCCCGTAAGCTACTACTCATTTCCTTACCCACGGAGGGTAGGAGGCTGAGGTGGTTTAAGCACACAGTAAATTAGCAATTTGCTCAAAGTTGTTTGCAAATGACCGGCAGTAAGAATCGAACCGCAATGAACTGAAAATTACGAGTCGACACTAACCACTAGTTATTTGCACCTACGCAGGCAGGTAGGTGTGAACAACTTGCTCAGAGTTGTTACTTGGCAGTGCACCGGGTGGGAATTGAACCGTGGACCTTTCGTTTTCGTATCCAACGCTTTAACCGCTGAGCCACCAATCCACTTTGGTGGCTCAGCCCAGCTCAGCTCAGCTCACCTTTCGTGTTTTCATTAATAAAGTCTGTAAATATCAATAGTTCATAATAATACTTCAAACAAAGCGCAAGTTTCGAGAAGTATATGAGTGATTGTCAATGCTTGTGCATGTTAACCTAACGTTGAACTGAGGTTTCATCCTAAACGTTCATATATGTACATTTTGAAAACGTTTAACTAACGTTCATTCCTGGTTTCAACCGAAACGTTTATATATTTTGGGCTGCAACACACATTTCAAGAGTAAATTGCGCCGAAATGGCTTGAGATAGACCAAAACTACTTGCACATAAAATTTTTAGCATTAAACGTAGATTTTAGCAGTTTAAGTCCCGACCCCCTAGGTTCAAGGAGACCTCCGCACGCGAGCGTCAAAGAGGGGTACCTCCATAAAAGATCGTTATTTTACCGCTGTTGGCTCGTCTAGCGCTTACAGATAGACATAGACTTGTTGCTTACCGTAACAACAACTGCTGACAAGCTTTTAATGGTTCAACATTAATGACTTTGAACGACCGTGAACGCCCAAAATAGGCGGTTTTAGTGATTTTTCTGTAATTTTCAACTGCAGCACATACTTCAACAGTGAACTGCAACGAAATGGAAAGAGACAGACCAAGACAACCTGCGGATAGAAATTGCTATGGGCTGTCGCGCGTCTCATGAGCTTTACTCAAATTACTTGTTAAAAATGCATAACGGCGGCGACTTTAAAGATGAAGTTGCGTTTGGCGTTGCAAGGAAGGCCATTGATCAACGTTCACCGGTTGTCGTCAACTTATTCATAAATATTTCAGACGTATAAACAATCGAACGATGCCGCGGAGTTCAGCTTCTGGGTCATTCGACAGACGCCTTTCCGTCCCTGAGTAGCCGTAAGCTTTTTACAAATACCGGTATAAGCCTCTACGTGCATTTGACACGGTGGCTGAGGATGGCGATGGACGTGAAAATCCTTCTGCTACTAACTTTGGTCACAGGTCGGTCAAATAATTCTGATTTTTTATTTAAGTAAGTGAATAATTAGTAATCTTTTATTTCTCAATGGTCAAACGCCGTTGGCAATAAATAAAAAATTACAACGCGAAAATTGCAAAAATGCAAGTTAATACAATAAAAAATAGCAAGAAAGATGCGGCGTATTTGTTGACAACTATTTAATAAGCATCTGCGAATAAATTTTGCAGTACAAACATGTTTGTACGAATTAAAATTGCACTCTGGCAAGGTAAAATGCACGGTGTTTCATAAAAGAACCCCTTTTTGTTTTTTTTATAATTTACTCAAATTATGAGCAATTTACATGAAATTTTTATTAGTTGTAGCTGAAGAAATACTTATTCAAAATATTAAAACAAAATATGGCAGTTGATTAAATATTCTTTGCTAGTCGTGATGTAACACTGACGTCATAATGTGTCACAGGTACAAACTTGCTAGTCTCAACTGGTGCTGTCAGTTGCTACCCTGCTTCGGTGATGAACTTAATCTGGTTCGCTAATGAAAAATGCTTATCGTGTCAGCACTGAGCAACATGGAAACATGAAATCGGGCGTCTTGTGATCCAAAAACTCAACATCTTGCAAGCTTGGTGTGATAGTGCACTGTCTTGCTCGAACACGTGAAAGATCAACCATCCACACAGACACGTAAATTCGATCGCTTTGCATTTTTGGTGGCTGCAACTGTAAAACTTCAAATATTTGACACCAACGAACCAGATTTTTCACCATTGAAGTAGGGTAGCAACTGGCAGCACCAATTGGGAATAGCCTGTTTGTACCCGTGACACATTATAATGTCAGCGTTACATCACGACAAGCAAAGAACATTTTATCATGTGCCATGTTTTGGTAAAACATTTTAAATTAGTATTTATTCAGCAACAACTGGTAAAAATTTCAGGCAAATTGCTCATCATTTGAGTAAATTATGAAAAAGGGGTCTTTTTATGAAACACCATGTACAATGAAAGTGACGAAGTTTTATGGAGAGAATGTTTGCGGGTAGTAATAACTAGTAAATACAATGTTTTTATTGGTAAGTTTATATATTTATTGTTGGCCATTTTCTGGAAACAGATGCCCATCCGCCTGATAAATAAATCAAACATTACAGCTCACAGCTTCTGTTGGAAAACGCGGGAGTAGGCTACTGGCTAGTAGGCCTACCAAAACTGCCGCCGCTCGCCGTTGACGCCGCCGATAAGCTAGCGGTTTAACTTTTTTTGGCATTAATGTTTGATTATTAGACTACTTGGTGTTTGCACTTTTCACGGTAGTCTTTCGTGGTCAGACGTTTTGGTCATTTTTACATTTTAGTAATTTTTACATTTTAGTAACTGCTGCTTTATTATATTTGCTATTTTTAATTGCATGTATACAC
>Ga0209367_1011984_pt1 | contig 11411 bp, 8 predicted proteins | sample WorMetLIZISLAND2_FD_187412 | JGI IMG/M metagenome (GOLD analysis project Ga0209367, IMG submission 187412) | Marine gutless worms symbiont microbial communities from Max Planck institute for Marine Microbiology, Germany - Olavius geniculatus... ... | reverse complement strand
AGATCTTCCCTTCCCCTGGAAGCCCACAAGTGTACCTAAAAATAGCATCCAGATACGTCGAACTGTTAAGGCAGGGTGCACGATTGCACGAAGTGACAGACGGCAGACGGACACACCACACATACCAAGCAGTAATGTGTAAAAACAAACAGTTGAGCGTCTCGGGCGTTGACAGAAATTAGGTCACTACACATGCTATGATCAGCCAAGATATGCGCCATTTTACGCGCGATAGCAGAATGCTTTGCGCGTCTTAGCCATGGCCTGGGAGTCTGTCTGTCTGTCCGTCCGTCTGTCCGTCTGTCACACTTATAAACTGTATCAAAACGGTGCAAGCTATGATCACGAAATCTTCACCTTAAGCTGCTTCGAGGTCTCTAGTTTTCGTAACAAAATTTCATGCTCCTGCGTGCGGGGATTTCCCTCGAAGTAGGGCGTCAAAGAGGGCACCCCCTAAAAATTTTGCCGTTATTAGCTCGTATAGTGTGAAAACAATTGCAGGTAGTACAGACATGCTGCTTATCATAACAAGCATTGGTGACAGACTTTTCAGATTTATCAACATCGATGACCTTGAACGACCTTGAACCCCCAAAAAAGGTTTTTAGTAAATTTTTAGCAATTTTTGGATGCAGCGCACATTTCAACACTGAATTGCGACGAAATGGCTGGAGATAGACCAAGAGAGTCTGCGTATGTAATTTTCACCATTAAACGTAGATTTTAGCTATCCAAGTCACGACCCCCTAGGTTCAAGAAGGCCAGCGCAGGCGAACTTCAAAAACGGCTGCTCCCATAAAAAGTGGTTATTTTACCGCAATTATCTCGTGTATCGTGAAAACGGTTGCAGATAGGCACAGACATGTTGCTTATCATAACAAGCAATAGTGACAAGCTTTTTATTGATGTCAACGTCGATGACCTTGAATGAAATTAAACCTCCAAAATAGGGGTTTTAGTGATATTTTTGGCGATTATCGGCTGTGACAGACATTTTAAGAGTAAATTGCGCCGAAATGGCTGGGAATGGATCTGAACAACCTGTGTATGACATTTCTAGTATAAAACGTATATTTTCAGAATCTAAGTTTCGATCACTTAAATTCAAGGAGTATTCCATACGGAGGCTTCAAATTTAAGTACTTTTTCAAGATGCATTAATATCTTATTGCTGTAGGTATAGGCCTACACTGATTGCCAAAGTGGCAGGACCGCTGCTATCGCGAGTCTTGTGAGCTTTTCTCAGATTACTTGTCTGAAATTTTTGACGACTTGACTGATACTAGAAAATGGCATGGCCTATCAGTTACTGCTGCAATGGAAAATGTTTAGCTAAATTTTGATTTTCGTGCGTCTTTGTTGTTTTCGAGTTAGAAGCCGAAATAACCCAAGCGGAAAGACAGACAGATGGACAGAGAGAGAAGACGCCGAATGCAGAAACTAAGTGTATCAAAGTTAAATCTCACCGCGAATCAGCAGAACAGCATCACTGATGCTTTCGGCGTGAACGACGTTGACTTTGGCTCGCTTTAGCATCTCCAACACTCGACCCTGTGCACAGCATTCACGCCCAAACCGACAAATTACCAGCGTGTGAATACCGGCAGGCCTTAAAGTACCAACATTTCAAACACCTAACCAACTGATACCCTGACGATGATGCAACATGACAATATGACTAGTTTTTAACTTTACCAAGAAAAAAATAAATGTTTTCGCTCCTGTCTGTGTCTGTATGTTTTTCCGCAAAATTATTCGAAAAGTTACAACCAGATTTTGATAAGATTCTCCCAGAGAAGTGAAGTGTGCCCAACAATCGGCCAGAATTTCACATCCAGCAATAATAAGTGTTTAAAATAAATACCAGTTTTGTAGTATTTGGTCTTTAAATAGTACTTGATTACTAATTTTGACTGCGGTATTTAGTAAAGTATTTAAACAGCCATACTAAACGGTGATATTTGTAATAGCAAATTTCCATCTATTTACTGAAATGGCTATTAAGTGGAAATCGGTAACTGCGTAAAACCAACCTGTATGCTGACGAAGACTAATGGAGATTTCTTCTTGTTAAAATCGTCTACTAACTGTCCCACGCCCTGTCAGTAATCAATAAACAAACCAACATTATTCAAATAATATGTTACAAACCAAATCCTTGAAAAAACTAATGTTATTATTAAAAAAACTATTTACACAAAATCGAGGTAAAATATGTATTTTCTTTCAATCAGCATTAAAATAAAGTTAACAAATCACTGATACATAAGTAAACAACAAAAACCACATGGAAATTAAAATAAACAGTAAATTGCATCAGAATTACTTATATGAAAACGCACATTCATCTTACCGTTGCAGAAGTGTAGTCCATTTTGCAGACAGAGCTAAAATCCAGTATCACTGCACTGGTACTGGTTTCTGACAAATAGACAAACAATGACACCACTGTAGCAATGATTTTTGGCAGGCAACATCATGAAACAACTTGACGTAAATGACTATAGTTTGGCCCGCTTCAACCTAACAGTGTTGCTACACTACCTTGTAAAATTTAGAAGTCGTAGTTGGCCATTTACAACAATGAATTTATACTGAGACATGGTATAGGTGCAAAAAAACTAATAACGTTAAGTTTTAATAATGATAAGATTACCGCAACAGCAGTAAGCACATATGCTGTAAAGGTCAAATGCAGCTTAATGCTTTCAGTGGGAATGTTAGTTTGTCAACAAAGCGTACTGAAAGTGACGTCATCAGTTATTGTGGGACGATTGTGTGCGTTTGGCTGGAACAACATATTTTGACTGTCGGCGCCCTAGTGTCCTTGAAACCAAGCACGCAAGCGGGGTCTCCAGTCTAGGTGCATGTATGTCTGCCTGTCTATCTGTCTGCGTGTCCATGGACAACGCAATGCATTAGGTCGATTAGCAGGAGCAGCAGCACAAGCTCGACTGGGTCGAGTCAGTGCTGCTGCTGCTGCTGCTGTGTGGTGGCGGGAAATCCCAGCGTCACACGGCAGGGCTTGCTGCCTCGTCTGCTGCTTTCTCTGTGCTTTACCAGTACCATTGTGAGCTAAGCGTAGATGCATAGGCCTATAGCCCTATACCGCGGTGCACAACCACCAGTCACGGTTTGAAAGGAGACAAAATAGGCTACTGCAAGCAGCATGAAGCCGAATGCGGCATGTGTACATGGCTTAATAGTGGCGATGACAAACTTATGGACTACTCTGTCAGCTATAGAGTGAAGTTTGAGTAGACCTACATGCAGTTTCGTAATACAGGCACAACAAGCCTGAGACAGTGAGCTGAAATCTGCGTATATTGCTCTGGGATTTAAACGCGTACCGGTACCGGGCATGATAAAGACTGACACAGATTGCCACGTTACTGTTGTTGTAGTGTTTGCTTTGAACAATAAACTCGCCCACAATTATTAAAGGCAGCCAAAGCAAACTTGTATAGGACAGGCGTTGCTGCAGCTGCCAGCAGTATGCCCACCAGTCACGTGCGTCCTGGCATGCTACGACTGATGACCGTGACAGAGGCCTAAGCATTCAAAACATGGACAGTGGTCGATTATTTTCTTATCAATAATGCGGCAGTCGTCCAGTCGTCGGGCGATCATATATATCAGCCGGTGTCAATGTCTGTTTTTTAGTTATACTTACTCTCTGTCAGTTTTTTTTCAAACACTGTCTGTCTGTGTGAACGATTGTGTGACGTTTTCTGTTTCTCATTATTTCATTTATTTAAGCGTTGTGGCGACAGTTTTCTAAGCTATTAGCTTGTTTCTTTAAAAATTGCTTCGAAGCGATGTTTCCATTTTATTGGATCAGCATATTATTAATTAGTGTTACATTCTACATGACATGTTAGCCCAATATTATTTGCGCATATTCAGAAATCTTGCCCATCGTTTTTCGATGCAAAATTTGTTTGTTAAACGCAGAAAAAGCAGCTAACTTTGAAAAGCTTTGTCCGTGATTTTGTCCTGCAGATGTTCAACACCTGGAAACGTGAGTCCCATCGACATGTTTACGATCAGTATGTTTCCAACTACCTGTAAACATGATATGCACAAAAACAACAAATCAATATTATTAGGCCGCCCGAAATGATAGTTCAGAAAGGCCTTATGTTTTCCTGCAGTTATTTTTTTTCAACGCGAGAACTCCGAGGTCTGTCAGCCGTTCGTCACGAAATTTTGCCACATGGCCGAGAGCGTGTTGAATTTTATAATGTCGGTCCAAAAATTTGGGGCTTACCCCTACCCAAAAAATTGGGGGGGGGGCAAAACATGCTACATTTGGCCCCATTTTGCACGACTTCAGGCTTTGAGTGTGAATATCTCCAGAACAGATAGAGATATCCAAAAAAGGAAAAATAACTTATCGATTGCGATTCTTCCCGCGTTAGACGGAAAAAGTTCGGTCCACTTACACGGTACACCGCATTCAAAAATCATGTCACTTCTATATATAATGTCCAAATGGTTAGGCATCACTTTTTGCACACCATAATATTACTATGACTCGTCTTCTACAGCGGAAGAAAACGGGACTTACGTCCACAAAAGAGCATCAGCAGTAGTTCTTACTACTTAGGCCAATGATTGGTTGATTGGATAGACTGCAAAGCTAGCAACTTAGTCGGATAATAAAAAGATAAACGTTCAGATGTAGACTATCGGTGATAAAATGACGAACATTTACCTGATCTTGCATTGTACCAACACTGTCATAAGAAGTTATCTGCAATTATACAACAAAATGCCAATTAGTATTTAATTAACTACTCTGAATTAATTGACGAACTGATTGCGTTATCAGAACATTTTCATCAACCTATGGTACCTGCTTGTTGTAATCCTGTAGGCCTAAATATTAACAACAAAACAACTCATTTTGCGCAGTTTCTTTGCTGTATAACTAACTATAAGGCAAACTGCTGCAAATTAATTTTTGTCATTACGTAAAAAATTTTCACGGCGCTAATTTTTGATAGCGATTAAGCATTACTGTCGGGTCTAATCTAAACCTATTTTGCACTGCTAAGACATCTCCATGATGCCGTTCATACCACCTTCGTCTTTGTGGACGATTACTTAAGAATTTTTCTTTTCACAGTACTGATGTTTTGTGGGCTTTTTGGCGTTGGTACAGTCTATTATTTCACGCAAGACAAATCAAAAGAAGGGAGTTTGCTAAGTAAAGACCGCGCAGTAGTCTATATAATACGTACGTTAAGCTGCGGTCGAGCCCATGGATAGAGAAGTATGAGTAGAGACACGACGACTCCCAGCAGAATACCGTACTCGAAGCCAACACTGAGAGAAACGAAGAACGCAGTCAACCACGGCAGCAAATCCACCTCTAGACACAGCCAAGAATATCCAGCAGAACAGTTTACCATCCAAACAACAGATAATCTAGTGATAATCTAATATATAATCACCTTTTTACACGCATATGCAGTATTTAAAATAAATGGGCACAAGACTTTTCACGCCGAGACCAAGACGAGATGTTAGTAAGTCTCGATACGGTCTCGAGACCGAGATCAAGACATCGAGACTAAAATCACATCCCTAACTACGACGCAATGTTCGTTTAATCACTAACAATCTAATGCGCTGTGTCAGAATGTAGAGCACAACAATTAAGTGATAATGCAAGAAGCTCAGCTACCGCTTGGAGAACAGGGCGTCAGCTGCATGCATTTCGTTTCATCACAATTATACTCAAAAAAGTTTTTGCTTTATTTATTGGAAATTTTATACGTTACGTTTGGAATTTTCAGTAAAACTACTTAGCATCGAATACACGCAAACACACTCGCAGCAGTTTGACGAGTTCTTTCTGAAAAAAATGAGCAAATATCCGCATAAACAGAACACAAACAGAAACTAGAGTTCATACTGAATATGGCTAGTAACTTTGTCCAAGTCTCAGAATTTTCAAATGACATCCAGACCGAAGACACTTGAAAAGTACATGTGTGACTTACTGTTGATGGTGTAGAGATGTTTGACCATGCTGAAATTGATCATGTCTGTCACAGCCATTATAATGACGGCTGCCAGTGCGGCATCAGGAATGTAATAGAACATTGGAGTGAGGAACGCCAGAGCAAGCAGCACCAACGCACCTGTTATACGCGTATTGGCAGAAAACATTCACGACCATCTCGACTATCTCTACATTCAACTCGTACTCGGATGGGTACAAAGTTCCAAGTTCAAGTGATTTAAGTATACAGAATTTAAATAGAGCAGTAAGGGAAAAAATATCGGTGCCAAGTGTCGACATAATGTGAGGCCATCTGTCCAACGTCGCAGGCGTTGAGAGTAACGTTATCAACGGAATTCCCGATCATAATCGTCAATCTTAGCTAGCAACGGAAACCCCGCAATGGGTCCATCTGTAGATACAACTGTGACCATAATGCGATCTTCACCAAATTTAAAAACAGCATCCCATTCAAATTTCTAAAAAAAATCATAAACCCGTTACTCTAAAATTCTGCGATTTCGTATAAGATAATTAAAAATGATTTACAAAAAACGCATACCAGTAAAGATTCCAGCAGCGGTAGTCATGGAACCACTTTGCGCGTTCACTGCGCTCCTGTATACAACAGCAACTAGGTACCACAGACGTGAAATAATGAACACTAAACAGTAAAATTTAACAAATAATGTAGCAAAATATGTATAATTTATACGTAGATCGTTAAATTTAACCAGTACTTCACTGCAAATCTGCTGCAGATTGTGCCAGTAACAAAAATCAAAAAGTCGGTCAATAAATTAATGATATTATAAATGAATCGACAAAAGCTACACGTCACGTTGCTATAATGTATCAAAAAGTAAAACTTCAAACCTGGAAAAGCTTGCAGTGACGGGGTAAGCAGACACGAATGAACCAAGAATGTTTGAAATGCCTGGAACACAAACACGGACAAGTACTTAGAAACACAACTACGTACCAGTAACATTATTATTTTCCACAATTCAAAAAAAGAAAATCCACAGTACACGTATATACTGTCGTTCCAGCTAGATCGTCTCCAGGCGGTCATGAATGCAGTGGCTCGACTCGTTTTCCAGTCCAGTACTTACGACCACATCACACCGCTGCTTTACCGTCGGCGTCTGCATTGGCTTCGTGCGCCGCAGCGAATAGCGTACAAACTGGCCGCGCTGCTAAGTAAAAGCCGTGCCATAGGCCTACTGCGGGCGCCACAGAAAAAAGCCTGAGCTGGCAACATTTTTACAAAAAAAAACAAGAACTACAAAATGCTGACTAATAGTGACTATATAACAACTTTTGTACCAAAATTTGTTAATATTGAACCAGGATGGTTGGAGTTATTTGAAAATGTAGTAGGTGTTTGGTTTTTTAAAAACACAATGTAGATACAGCATATTAACTGAAATGTGTTTAATCTTACCGATTGCCATTAGTTCCTGGTTGCCGTCGACGCTGTAGCCAAACTTTCTACCTGTACAACAAACAAACAGTAGACCATGTGTTAAGATTTCGTTAGCAAATAAAACAAACATTCTGGCGAAAAATATAAAGTCAACATTAACCATAGTACTACCTTGGTAATGATTAGTTAGTGTAAATTTAGTGGTCAACGAGCAGATCTCAATCAACAAAGTTGCTCTACGTCGTGTCCGGTTACTACTTGGATGGATGACTGTCTACAAACAGGTAGATCAACCACACAGCTTAACTCAGCCTTCCATCCCTCCGCGGCATAAACAAATCCAGTACTATCCTGCCTGCACAGAGTTAGGGCAAGCAACGAAGAATGCCATTTCGATGTCCATACCGCAACGGAAAAGCGACTGGATGCTGAACGCTCTTTCTGTGGTTACAGATAAAATAAAACACTTGCAAAATGATTTATGTACAAAAAAACAAAGTATGAAACAAAACGACTTTGTGAAAAACCTTTGAAAACTTTTTAAAGGTCTATAATAACACACCGGTGTTTTTTATAATCACGCGTTATAAGCAGACGCTGGTGATGAAATGACAATGGAAAAGGCTTACCGAAAGCTTTACCGACAGCGATGATTTCGATAATGCCGACCAATGGGACCATGACAACGCCCAGACCAAGGTTCTAGACATCAACACACACGAAGCTTTATTCACCATAAACATGGTAGAAACATTCGTTCAGTCGTACAGCTGATGTACAAGACTATCATTGCCATAACCTTACAAAACTCGAACATCACCATTACGATCTCATAGCGGCAAAAGAACTCAACAGATTACACAATCGTGGACTTGAAATTTAGTAATGGCGAGAAAGTTATATTTGCAGTCTTATCATCTCCAAGCACAATGTCGCTCGTATAGAGTTTATTTTACATAAACGATAGCCTATAACACGTCTACGCACCACAAAGTTAGCGTAAAGAGAGATAAGCAAAAATTACATAAAAGTCCTATAAATGTCATGATAATTTTGATTCTGATTTCTAACAAAGCAGTAATACGACATTTTATATAATGTCGGTGATTTTTTTTACATTTATTTCCGCTAAAGAGGTTACGTGATATAGGCGCCGTTTGCTACTCTGCATGTCAGCAGAATTACAGAAAAAGTTAGAAGCGGATTTGGCTGAAATTTTCAGGGTAAGTTAGACTTGACCCAACTTAAAGGCGATTAGATTTTGGTCGTGATTTCCACCAGCATCTGAATCCAGGAAAAGTTGGAAAATTCTTTACTTCATAGGATACATTTCTGCCAAATATGGTGCCGCCACCTCGAACAAACGGAAAAAATGACCTAGCGTTGGCGAAGGTCAGCGCTATCTGAGTGCCCTAGCTTCTAATATAACAAGTTGTCGAAGCACAAAGTGTGGCGCAGTTACCTCGAAGAAATCCTGCACTGTGTAGGTATGATTGTCGTGGGTCAGAGTGAACGAGGGAGGTTTGAACTGTGGAATGCCAGATGTGATGTTGCCCGTCAGGCTAAACAGTTTAATGTCGTGATGATACAACACGGCGGCCATGCTGGACGCGATGATCACGATGATAGCGTTGCGCGCTGCACAAAAACACATCATCATGCGATACACGGTGCGCAAAAAAACAACTGGACTATAAACGTTGATGAAGTAGCAACAATTAGCATAAGAAAGGCGTGAGATATGTAAAAAAAGTGTCGGAAATTGGTCTGGAAAAAACTGTAGAACATTGATGGCGGTGCCTTTGAATATTCTTTGCCCAATCTGCATAAATTTTTAGTTCTTTGCCGCCACCCCCCAAAAAATATGGCCAGGTATTTTAAGAAAGCCAGCTGGGCATTAGGCCGATCCGAGGCCCGATACTACAAAGCCGAGGCCGAGCCCCAAAAATATTTTCGAGGCCGAGGCCACAAATTATGAGGCCGAAGCCGAGGCCAACGCCAGACACGTTAGAAAACAAATCATTGTGCAAGAACTACAAACATCAAGACAAAGATTTGTTTTTAACTTTTGAAATTCAAACTTCAAAGTTCTAGCAGTCATTGCAGTTCAGAAATACGAGTTTTTTAAGTATATGAACGTCGGTGGCTAAATTGTGGATATTAATAATAATTAATATCATGTACAAAACCACAAGGCCAATTTCTATGTGGCCGAGGCCAGAGGCCGATTAATTTGGCCTCGGGGTCTGTGTGGCTTAACATTCTGGATGTAGCTGGGAACAATCAGAAGTCTCAAACCGCCGCCATGAATGGTGCTGTCGTCTGGTGAACACAACGCTTAACGATAAAAACTAAAAGAAGGAAACGAAAGCTAAGCGGTAAGAAAGATCCAATCGGTAGTTAATCCGTCATTAATTATAGCGTTATTCCGGGCATACCGGATCTATTGTACCTATTGCTAGTGTAGGCCTACGTGGAATGAGCGATCAATGCGCATTTGATCGACTCTGTCTCTGCGTCGAACGCGCCGCTCGCTCACTGCTCAACTGATAGCCACGGCTGCTGCTGCTGCTGCTGCACGGACGATGAACGCAATTATTCGTCGCTGAAGCGTGCATGACTGCCGTCACGCCTCGACAATTTCACTCAAATATCAAATTACTTATACAACCGTCCGCCTAATAGCTGATATACAGTCATACCAATAGTCTACTGCCTGCATGCTGTATCCGATTACTAACACTTACACTTTGTATTATTTACTGATCAAGAACACTGTAGCCTATTCACTAGCTTTTTATACGATATGCTTTTAGGTAATGTTTCGTATTGCACATTCATTAATTGTATTATTGAGGTTAACGCTGTTGGATAAGTGACACGAAAAACACAGCTTGAAAGTGTGTCAAGCAATTATTCCACTTTTCAGTTTCTGTACGATCTCCGTTACAGAGCGAGTGGTTAGTGACTAACGCAGCCTATATAAACTCAGCAACGCCCTATCCAACCGTACCATCGTCGACTACAAACAACTTTCCATCTCTTCAGAATTACGTGTTCGCAGCAACGTTGCCTGGTGCTTAATTAGTTTGTCGCTTGTTTTCATGCCGCGAGCGTCAGAGCGGAAACAAATAAGACGTACAACTTACCCGTGCTAATTATCCACGAACTCTTCTCGGCCACCTTCTGTCGAGTCGTCATCTGATCGTCGCCTTTTCTCCACTTTATCTCTTTCAAGCGCTGAAACGCACACAATGTGCGACATAGCAGCTGCTCTTCGTAGAACTTCAATATGTCGCTCTGCAGTAAAAAAAGTCTGATAACAAGTGGTCCTGGATTTGATGTAGATTTTTGGTTTATTGTGAATTGTTGCAGCTTACAGCTTTTTGTGCAACAAATCCGAGCAACAAAACAAAGCTAGTGGAGTTTCGGCTTAATGAGTAAAATTAGGGCAGCGACATATAATTTTTCAGCTGCTTTCAGTTAGGATTGGCGTCAAAGCCACAACTAGGTTTATGGGCAGAGTCTTAAAACGTTTCGAGTAGATTTCGTTCTGCGTCCATAAACGCGGCAACGCGTATTTATGACACCGTCACCGACCAGTCAGTCGTAATATTCAACGGCGTCGTGTGTTAAAAAAGTTGAGAGGAGAAAAAAAGTTGAAATTTTTCGATAGACTTCTGCCAATCAACGACATAAAATATATGCGAGCGCTCAAAATTTTGATTTCGTCCCTAAATTTCCCCAAAATGTAGATTTTCAGTCCCAAATTATGTACTTGTAAACGAAAATTTTTTCGACGAACAATTGCCCATCTGCCCCTGCCACAACGCCATTGATAACAATAAATGTACAAAACATTAGTTTATACACTTGTTAACGGCAACATTTAAGGACTTGCACATCGAAAACAGCAAAAATTACAAAAGGTGATATTGCCCGCATCACACTGACTGTGTGTCAATGTGC
>Ga0209367_1011982_pt1 | contig 11412 bp, 6 predicted proteins | sample WorMetLIZISLAND2_FD_187412 | JGI IMG/M metagenome (GOLD analysis project Ga0209367, IMG submission 187412) | Marine gutless worms symbiont microbial communities from Max Planck institute for Marine Microbiology, Germany - Olavius geniculatus... ... | reverse complement strand
CTCTGTCGGGTGGCAGGTAACACTGTGTGATCCCATATGACAAGTGATGCTCCGTAGCTCTGAGATGGGATCATTAAGAGCTATATGCACCTTTAACCTTTAACCTTTTAACTCGGTCCCCGCAAAAAGATAATTGCGCGCTGTTTGCATCAACCCCATATTTTCGGGTCCGTGCTATCCGATGGTGTCATTTAAATTTCTCCCATGACGACCCATGTTGCCATGGCAACTAACCGTTCTTATTCAAAGACAAAATTGGCTGCATCATCGTTACATCACACATACTTTTTTCCTTACACCAACTTCCTTTGCCCGCCCGGAGGTATTCTGAAAACAGTAAATTAATTTATTGTTATAAAATCAAATACCAAAAATTTTGACAAAAGTCGACTAAAACAGCAAAAATCAGAGCAAAAAATCTTTAACAGTTTACAAAGCCATGTAAGGGTGATATTAGTCAAAACTCGAAAACGGCAAAATGGTTTTGGGCGATAATATCGCGTATTGAATTCCAGACTGGCCCTTACAACACTAGCCATTCTAAATACTTGAAATAAAAATACAAAAACAGAAGTCGCAAGACGAAACAATGTAGCACACCAGTCCGTGCTGACACCACGTATATTGCAGTGAATGCTAATGCCCATGGTGGAAGGACACGTCTAGGCATGTCTGAATTTCTGTCGGTCGTTCTGTCTGCATGTGCGCGCCGTGGCGTGACGTCATAGTGACTATGACGTCAGTATGCTAGCTCCAACGCTGGCAGCGTGCCAGTAACAGCAAACTACAGCTAGGGGCCTATACAATATATAGATCGTTACTGTTAAGAAAGAAAAATAGAAATATTATTATCTTAACGGCAAAAATGTTTTTGGGGCAATATTATTTCAACTTTCAAATTCATCGTGCGTTAAATTATATTCAGTAAAAACTTACATAACGCATCCTCACAAGCGGCTTTCACAGTTTACAAAACTATGTAAGGACGATATGAGTCAACACTCGAAAACAGCTAAACAGCTTTTACTTAGCTTTGCTTGGCACATGTTTTGTGTCAATTAAGTAAAAGTATCTACAACGAAATTTTGTTTAGGATATACAGTAATATTTTTCAAGTATTTAGGATGGCTGGTCTTGTAAGGGCTAGTCTAGAGTTCAACACACGATAATATCGCTCCAAAATCATTTTTGCCGTTTTCGAGTTTTGACTCATATCGCCCTTACGTAGGTTTGTAAACTATTAAAGTTTTTTTGCTCTGATAGCGCATATACGCTGGTAGTTAGTGATGGACGTTACTTTTCAGGCATGCTGAGTAAGTTGCGCATGTTCTTGATTTGTTGGAAGTGAAAAGACATGTCCGTGCCCAGCACAATTTCTATCACCAGAGCTCGGAATTCCCTGCATACAGCAGCAGCAGTAGCACAAAATAACATTTGCGCTGCTGCAGTTTAACGGTTGATTTTATAAAGGTAGAAAAATTCGAAGCGTATTGGCTAAAAGATAAGAATTAAGTTTTCATGTTTTGCTGACTTTCTTTAAACCGCAATATAATGTTCGCAGTGTTATGTTTTTCGGTATTTTTATACACTATTATTGCTGCTATAGCAGCCGGAATCGTCTCTATCGTCTCTTCGTTGGTCTCACTGAGTTCTACGGTTCAACGTCCGGCTTTCCGTCGGTTCATCACTCGGGTCCTGCAGTAGGTGAATCGAGTACCGGCCTGCTTGGCTGAAATTAATGCGGGGTGCGTTCACCTGTGTCGGGTGGCAGGTAACACTGTGCGATCCCATATGGCAGATGACGCTCCATAGCTGTGCAGTGGGTTCCGATAAACAGTTACGCACAACATTTAGCCTTTTTAACCTCTTCAGTCTTCACGATCTCAAAGATTTATACGATGTATGCAGCTTTGAGCTACTTGCCTGTACTCTGCGGGTTTCAGCGACGAGATGATGTTGAAGTCGTCGTCCTTCATGAGTCGTAGAGACGCACTGGCGTGATAGTTCTCCAGCACAGCTCGATCATTGTACAACATCGCGACCTCGGACCTGCACGGCAAATTAAGCGACACAACACAGTACGATACGATAAGAAACAACAGTTCAGCTTCCGGTAGGCCTACAAAAAGCTATAGACCTAGAAGACAAACGGAGCGAAAGACAACAGAGCGTACCAATGGCCTTCTCGTACTAAGTAAGGCTAAACAGTTACCAAAAACATAAATAAAAGTACTAAAAAGCAATATAATCGCCTTAATACCGACAAGAAGCCAGTTTAGTTAATCGCAAAAAAAAACCAAAACTAACAATAAACAAAATAATAAAAAAAATTAAAAGAAACCGATAAAATGAACAATTATCTCGATTCACACCTAATAGCTGCTTTAGTTCGTCCAATCAAGTCCAGATTCGGACTCCAACAACTCAAAAAATATATTAGCAGCCACTTTTCAACATTTACATAAGAACCACAGCTGGTGTCAGTGGCGTCGTTGGTTTAACTGAGAGGGGCAGCAAATCAACAAGTATAAATTTTTGACAGATCGCTCCAAATGTTGGATAAATGGGTGCTTAAAATACAATTTTAGCCTTACGTGTCCTCAAAATGGGGATTTTCAGCCGCAAAATTTTCACTTTTGGGGGAACGTTTTCTGACAAGACGAACGGTTGCCGTCCAGCTAAAATTCAGGGAAGTTTTCCGATGGCACGGAGCCACTTGTTGGTGTACTGCTAGTAGGCCTACCTACCCGGTGTTGATGTGAAAGGCGTTGGTCGTTCCGTTGTGTTCATAGTCATGCACCAGGGCCGCTATCACCGTAGCGAAAATTTCCACGTCCGTCAACCACAACTATATAAACGTCAAGACGAAAACAACAAAAATACTTAGTATAATTACGGTTAGATCTAGACGCCAGCTCAAATGTTAGATTTCACGTAAGTCAGCACCGCCTATAAGCCTATTCAGCGTACGTTCGACTTCGGCTTTTACACGTAAGGCAAGGACGGCCTCAGCGTCGAATTCTTCATCGCTGAAATTGTCCAACGGCTTTACGACAAGTTCATAAGAAATATTATTAGATTATGATTAATCTAACGTACTTCTTGCGCGCATTATTTTTTCCTGTATTTTTCTAAGTGCTTTTCGTTTTTTCGGCTTGTACCATGGGCGGTGCTAGGAATTTGAAGCTAGGAAAACAACGGAGGGCAAAGGCTAGGGCACAGAGCGACAATAAATTTGTTCTTATGTTAGCCAAATGTGAACATTATTTAAGTTATTGTTTGCATCGGACAGACGTAGCAGGGTCCAAAGGCAGAGATCCTGGTCAGGGGGTCAGGGCCAAAGCCCCCTCCCCTAAAGCTGAAACACCTTTAGATTTTGAAGGCTCAATAAAAGCTGCAAATTTGCCTGTAAAAATACAGATATTTGTGTTGTTTTGCAGAAATTTTGGCAAGTGTATGGTCAGCAGAGGGCACTTTATCATCATCAGAATTTTTCCTGAGAAAGGCAGCCGGGAGACGGCAAAGGCAAGGGCACGGAAACCTTCCTCTTTCGCCGCCTATGGCTTGTACCAGAGACCCGGCGTCGATTTGAAACCAGTCTAATATTATACTAACAGTGACTGGCGTCGCGGTCGTTATTGGAAATTGCATCCCCAAAGTTCGTAAAATATTGCCCGATTTTACGAACGGAGGGAAAAATTTCATTAATGGTGGATGAAGCAAATTGCCATTTGTCTTGTTATACCTCGAGGCATGCGTCTATCTGGCACCATTATCGAGATATAGCCATTTGAAGTTCTTCCAGAAAGGCTCTTCCAGGAGAGAAGATCGGTCGGTCGTCGGTCAGTCGGTTCTTAATATTACACTGATTTCTTATCCACTCGTCGCTATGTTAGCAACGGAGCGCGCGAGGAGTAAAAAATGGAGGTCAACTAAAGCGAGTGACGGAAATACTGGCATAGGCATACCGCCAACTCAGGGTAACGGCTCGCTATTCCGAAAGTCCGCTATTCCATAAAACAACTGTGCAGATACGCGCCACAGTGCTAGGGTTTTAGTTAGGGTTAGAGTCAAGGTTAGGGTTAGTGAGAATAGCAGACTTTCGGTATGGCGGACCTTCGGAATAGCGGACCCAAATCCTACTCAAAGGTCGCACTCCCCACCATGCGTGTGGACACACGACCACATTCGTCGTCGCTTTCTAATAGAGGCTGAATTTGTCTTGTGATGCCAATAAAAACCTTTAAAAAAGAAAAAGATGTACACACTGGTAAAACTTCATCCCCTTTGTAGAGATTTGAGCCGACGACGGTCTACGACTAGAGACACATAGGCTACAGACAGTACAGACCTAACGAAGTGAACTAGACTGCCAGTTCGTGTACTTTGTACAGTCTTTGCAACACGCAACTGAACGTGTCAGTTCTCTTTACTTCAGTTCAGTTATGACATATTGTTTCTATGCTTTATAGGAAGAAGTGGCTGCATTTCAGAACTAGACGTCAAACGAGTGCTTAATGCCAGATCAAATTGCGCCTAGCAAATAAGTCGTGGAAGTTATACTTTTTTTCACACGAGGAAGCTGACTAAGTGCGGTGTTAAAGCGTTTTAAGAGCCAGCTTCCTCGTGTGAAACGGGGTATTAGTTACATAAGCTAGAGTAGTGACATAAGGCGCGTCCGGTAACTTAGCCGCTGCGAGCGGCTGGCAGCTGCTGCGCTAGCCGCTACGACTTTTCGTCAGACAACAATCTACGTTAGCGGCTAGCACAGACGAGTACGTGACGTCAATTTGTCCACTAAACATGACTGTTTCTGCTTGTAAGAGGCGAGTTTCAAGTAAAAATAGTAATTAAAAAGACAATTTTGCATTATGTTGTTTTATACTGTTTGGTGGCATATTTAGATCAGTGATTTTTCAACTTTTATCTAAAAGCTGATACGTTCAGAAGCCTGGATTTGGCCTAAACTGTAATGTAGCGTAAAATTTTTACGCTACAATGTGCTCGTAGCGGCTTGTCGTAGCCGAGTGTCGAGTAGCTTAGCAGCTGCCAGCCGCTCGCAGCGGCTAAGTTAGCAGACGCGCCTATGGATACCCACGCTGAGTCCACTGCGTGAGATAACATGGTGGGTGGTCTGTGTGACGTCAGCGGCGTGAATCATGTTGTGATACGGGTTGCTGTACTTGTTGTAACCTGTCTCCATCTGAAGTAGAAAGTTATCCAGAGTCTGTGTATTAATCTGTAACGCGCAGACGAACAGCACATAGTCTTAAATTAGTAACATAATTTACCAAAGTTGTTAAGATTTTCCTAAGTTCTTTGTAAGTCAGCTACTTAATATTACCGGTACTGTTATTCGTAACTTTTGTCGTTGAGCCACAAGCCCCATAGGCCGACGCTAATTTCCGTTTCTTTAGCCTTCAGCCCAGTAGCGATTTTAGGCTCGGGCGGGGGGCACAAACCCCCAGTTTTGCTCCAGCCCCCCCGAGTTTCGTGAATACCCATGACTTTTTGTAAAGATAACAAAAATAGCCTACCTGATCTCTTTGCTTTTCCAAACTGTAGCAAAGTGGCAAATTTTCGGCTTCCATTGAACGTCAAAAAGCCAAAAGTGCTTCAGCTTCAGGGGGGCTTTGCCCCTGACCCCCTGACCAGGGGGCTCTGCCCTATACCCCGCTGGGGGTTTTCCCCCAGACCCCCGTTATAGGCTCGCGCTATCGCGCTCGCCATGGGGCCGTGCCCCCCAGATGTTGCTGGCTACAACCGCCATTGCTTCAGCCAGACACCAGTTTACACTGTGAGACACGGATACAGGGCGCGCGCTGTGCCTGTTTACTTCCCAACATCTTTCACTGGTGGTCATTGCGCCTACCCATAAAAGGATGGCCAAGCTGAGTTGACCATGGTGGCTAGTTACATACGGAAATGGTTGACTTTATTTATTTATTTAATAAACCAAGCACATATCAAACGTATATGCAGTAGTAACTGAATCAATACCAGTACCATGTGCCAACGGTCACCCATGCAAGCAGGCCTTATACTAACTGAGTCCGCGGCGTGAATTAAATTCGTTGGTCGAACATACTCGTGTTAACACTACACTGCCGCCACTTTGGAAAATAATTCTGTTAATTTGAACTAAACCTTGTGAACTAATTATGATCACAGATTTATTGTGTAATTAATTAGCGTAGTCAGACGGACTCTGAACTTGTTGATGAGGTTGTATTTCTGGATGATCTCGTATACAATGTACTTGAGCATGTGACCATCTGACGAAGCTTCGTTTACTGAAAATACGTTGAACGACCATTCGTCCAAATTCTACACACAAATACATCACATTGTTATTTTAGCGAGGGGGGAAGCAATACGGGTATGAGGCCACTTTTTTCATTTCTCCTGGGCCTGAGTGGAAGTTGGGTGAACTTTTATGCACAGAGGAGCATTTCTCATTCTTATATGTGAGTAAACGTGCTAGGATTCAAAAAATTGGGGTTCTTGCTCGAAATATTTATAGACTTTGCGCATGTTGCCCCCAATATTTGCTCCTGGGCGTAAAACCATGCCGATCCTTTCGCAGTAATTTTTTCAGCGATTGCGGCAAAACTTTCGTTGTACATTAAGTTTTTTTGGACTAGGAAACATGTTTGAAACAATATTTAGTCAATTGAACAATACTGATTACATGATAGCATTACCAAACCGCTTCCGGTAAAGCCAAATCCTGTCCGAAATTGATATTTCCGATGATACATTTTGGTTCAAAATTAACAAATTAACAAGTTTAACATTCAGTTCACATACAGTGTCATACAAATAACACATTTCAATTTAAATGGATTGGTGGAGGCATAAGTCTGCAACCTATACTCACATAAAAATAAGAAATGCTCTGTACATGTAAATGTATACAACTCCTAGGCCTCAGAGTACATAGAAAAAGGAAAAAAGTGGGTACCGGTAAATATAATTATGTAAACATTGAAGATGTCGAACGTCTGGCTGCTGAACACTGACCTGCCTATAGCGTCAACGGGGTCCACTCTCTTTAATGCCAGAAAAACAACCTTCTCCCAGAATTCACACCGACATCTGCTACTCCTTTCCTCTCACTCCCGTTCCTGTTCTTCTTTTCCTATTTCCCCCTTCCTTTTCGTTTCTTTTTCCTTTTACGTTTCCATTCCGCACCAAAGTCTATCTAAGCAGTTTAGTGCTTAATTTGGAGAGCTTTAGTACGCCTAAACCGGTGCTTAACGCCTCAGATTCGACGAGTATTTCGCTGACATCATTGTGCGCTATATAAACTTATTTATAATAATAATAATAATCTGACTTGTAAAGCGCCAGTATGTGTTTACTTATATTTACTTACTTATTCACTAAACAAAGATCCCCGATATGTGTCGTCAAAAAATATGTAGCTTTGTTAACTTCGTGAACACCGTGTCGTATGTAGCAATAGGTATGTAATGTGACTGGGCCACGTATGTCGCTACGTTTCGCTAGAATAGAAAACAAGGTAGGCCTAGCGACAAGAAAAAAGCCCACGTATATAAAGAGGCTGAATAATAATATTCACCTTGAGAAGCAGCAAGACATTGGGCGGAACGTGTAATCCCAAACTGCTTGACATCCGTCGATATAATCTATGCATAGACCGAGTTTAATTAAATTAGTTATTCAATTACTATTTTTATTAATTTATATATAATTTATTAACTCATCTTTTCATTAAATTAACGACTCATTAATTTTTTAATTTGTTTATTTATTTATTAAGTTATTTATTAATTTATCTATCGATGTTTTACCATTCTATGCATTTACTATCCATCCACTCATCTATTGACCTGTTTTATTTTAAAAAAATATTTTAACACGATATACAGAGCTAACTATAGAAAACAGAAAACAGTGTAAAAAAAGTAATTCCTATAGAAATGTTTACAGTACTCAGTTATCACGGCTTGGACAGTTGAAAGACGATCGCTGAAACCGCAACACACACACTAGTTGATTCAGAGCAGATAAGTACAGGCTTGCCGTGGATATAAAATTTGCCATCCATATCGATATCCATATCCACAGATTTTCCATGGATATATTCATGGACATATCCATATCCACAAACGCCTATCGTGCGTACATATAGCCAAAATTTTCGCGAAATATAGCAGTGCCAGAGCGTCCATTTCCCCGCCCAGGCATTTTTTGTGAAACTGTTAAAAATAAATAAAAGTAATAAAACACACTTGCATTGAAATACGATTTTGGAAAAGTATTTCCCGGCTGTCATGAAAATCTACCGTAATTATTTTATTGCCCTTGCGATATCTTATTGCCCTTCCGACCGTTGAGCTTTTGGTACCACATGTCGTCTCTCAGTCGTCTTTTCAACCGTAACAAATGTATTGTGTCTAAACGGTACGTCGTAAGGAGTTGGCGATACCGTTGGATAGGGCAATAACGACTACCTATATAAGCTGTTGAAAATAACCATGTCTCTATCTGCAGCTTTTTGGCCGCAATTTTGAATGCAATGCTTTTGCCTGCAGCCGTCACTTACGTGCTCCAAATTACCGTATCGTATCCTAGGATTGATTCTAGCGTTCGGTATAGCAGCGTCACCAGATAGTGTATGGGACTGCAGTCACTCTGGAAAATCGCTATCTTTCCGCAACCGGAAGTCGAGCACTGACCTTCAGATATAGGCGGTACGGTCGGCCCATCGCAGCAACAGCTGACATTTTTGTTCTCCAAGACGCATGTTGCATTCATGTACGCCTATAGGTATAGACAGAGTGAACGCTTTGAAGAACACTTGGTTTGTACTTCTTATTAGCATTAAATTTGTTAGGAATTCAAAACATTTGTAATTTTGTTACCGTTTGATAAAAAAAAATAAAAATAATCTCGCAAACTGATAGATCGTTTGTTGCCCAAACAACAGTATTAAAGCACCATACCGGTAGATTAAGACCTGTTGCTGCTACAGCGCACATAAATTGATTTAGGCTAACCAAATAATGACGTGCTGATGTCACTGATTATTCATTTCACTCAATAACATAAATAAACGAGAAGATGAAGAATAAGAACGACAAACAGAAAAAATATATAAAAATAAAACATTTAAATATTTAGTTTAATTAGCAAATGCGACACGGCAAGCCTGGATCACAGGCTGAACGGTAGTTCAAGCCCTGTGTTAACGGCGACTTCTCTTTCTTATGGAAAATCCAAATATTCGACCCGATTGAAATAAAATTAAACACGGTTGATTACGTCGGCAAGGGGACCCGTCATGCAAAATTTTATGCAAATTGCTCCAAGGGGGGCTTCTCGGCAAATGGGTGAAATATACGCAAACATTTTTCTTTATATATGCCTTTTTCTCAGGTCAGACCCTTTAAGGGATTTTTACGCTTAATACGTCAAACGACGCGGTTCTGCACAAGGAAGTGCCTTTTTTGGAATAGAAAATTAAAATTTAATATTTAACGTATTTATTCGCAAAAATCAAAAAATACAATGGCGCTTATGGGGAAAATTAAACAATTTTTTAAACGGTCATAACTTTGGCTGTGTATAAGATAGAGTCGTAATTTTAGGTTTTAGGGTATGGTTTTCGGAAATGGCCAATCTAATGGTGTTATTCAATTTTACCCCGGACCCTCCCTGGTTGCCATGGAAACGAAACTTGGGACAAAATGGGCTATAACTCGGTCTGTGTAAGAGATATGTGCGAGATTTTTGCGTCTATAGGGAGGTTTTCGGGGATGGGCCATTGAATGCTGTTAATCGCGTTTTTACCGACCGACCCCCGTTGCCATGGCAACAAAATTTGAGACAAAATTGGTTAAAACTCGGCTTGTGTAAGAGAATTTTGCGAGATTTTTGCGTTAATACGGGGGTTTGGGAGGATGGACCAGCGAATGCTGCCAATCGAATTTTACCCCGACTGACCCTCGTTGCAATGGGAACGAAATTTGGGACAAAACGGGCTATAACTCGACATTATGTATGAGATATCTTCGGTGAGGACAGGTTGCATTTGTCCAGCGCTGAGGCCGTATCAGCTCAGTCCAATGCGCAAAGTATTTTAGTCATAAAACAGCAAGTACATGTACAAAACATCAGTTTATACTTGTTAACGGCAACATTGAAGAAATCGCACATCGAAAACAGCAAAAATCACAAAAGGTGATATTGTCCGCATCACACTGACTGTGTGTGTCAATGTGCTGCTGAATAATATCACCTTTTGTGATTTTTGCTGTTTTCGATATGCAAGTTATTCAATGTTGCCGTTAACAAGTGTATAAACTGATGTTTTGTACATTTATAAGTAGTAAGTAACACGTTGCGAAATAAACCAATAGCAAAATAATTGATATTCATTCACCTGTCGACCATGATGCCTGCACGTATAACGTTTGCAACGCTACGAAACTTGGGCTTATCCTGAGCACTTTTCTTGAGACTGCTCATTGACCTTGTGAAGGTCAAAATGATCAACGACCTTGTGAATGACAAGTGCTGATTGACCTTGTGAAAGTGACAGCGAGCCAGTCGCGCACCTGCGAGGGAACAGATTCGGCGGTGACTTCGCTCAAGTCGTCGTCATCATCACACAACCGTCTATATCGCACCCACCACACGCACGCCAACATAAAAAAGTCTCAACGTCAGGGTGACTGAAAATGCAGAACATGACAAATGCAGGAACGCGAAAATGACGGGCCAACTCGCAGAAACTGGATAATGTAAAAAAATGCATTTTTAAAATAGTTATACGAAGTTGAATAAATGCCTATGTCTAATTGAAAGAATATTAGTCTAAAGACTTACATCAATCAGATTGCAGTTTTTGTAACGTCATACGAAATGTATTGCGTCATCACATCCAAAACAGTATGGACAAAGAAAACGGAAAACAAAGACAATATGAATCATACAACAACGAAATTCAACTGTCGAACGAACTAAGTGAGTAATAATGCAATGTTTGTAACGCTTCTTAATTTGTTGCGCTATCTATGCGACTAGGGGTGTCATATCCCCGCGCTGGTGGTACTACGGCGTATAGGGGCGCGTCCTCCGGCTGGCCGATGGAGGAAGCCCTTTGTGAGGCATCTCTGAAGGGTTGTGCCGAATAATACAGAATAAGGCACTGTGGACCAACAGTACCCAGTAGCTACTTCTATGAAGTAGCATAAGAAGGTTGACCCCTTAGACAGCCTGAGGTGCTGTTTGAGGCTATACCGTGGAACAGTACTGTTGCAGTTTAAGGAAGGCTGATCTCTCAGCCAGCTAAGGGTGCTGATTTGAGATCATGCCTTGAGCTTTTTGCTATTCCTGCTAAGATGTGTTGTAGTTGGGCTTGACAGGATCTAACAGGCACCT
>Ga0209367_1011981_pt1 | contig 11412 bp, 8 predicted proteins | sample WorMetLIZISLAND2_FD_187412 | JGI IMG/M metagenome (GOLD analysis project Ga0209367, IMG submission 187412) | Marine gutless worms symbiont microbial communities from Max Planck institute for Marine Microbiology, Germany - Olavius geniculatus... ... | reverse complement strand
AGTTCAGAATTGAACGGAGATCAACGCTTGAACCGCTTTGGTGCAACGCAATTTACGGCTGAACTAGGTTCAAATTCAGATTTGACCCGGGTTCAAAGTTGAACGACGTTGGTGCAACGCGCCCTTATAGGCCTATATAAAATATAACCGGCACGCTATAACTATAAGTTGAATATTCTATGCTGAATTGCTAAGTAAAAGAATAATTATGATCATTGTAAACGAATATAATTGCTACGTCACAGGTGACCGGTGTCCAAAAGAATTTCAAGGAATTTGTACGGTTTTACTACAAACCCATTTGACGTTCGGTTTTTACTGTCGTGACTGTCGTGCAAAATAATCAACTGACACGCATCCATAGTGACGGCTCTAAAAAGCTTCAGTTTTTTGTAGTCGGAATAACCGGTTATAAGCTATTTATAAGTTTTTTTACTGCGCCGGTTGAACTGCTATAATTAAGAAAATAAGTAAAGCGTCATAACATTTATATGTTGAAGCACTGTGAGAGCATAAACCTCGTTCCAGATTACTGCAATTATGACTTTACTGTTTGATATTATTGGACCCGCAGTGCAGCAAGCAGACATACCACCGTCCCAATCAGTCAGAATGTGCCTTTACCATATAGCCCGTAAGCTACTGTTTATTTTTCCATGTCACTGGGGGTAGGAAGCTGAGTTTATGGCGTTATACAAAAATCTTGAAGGATTTTTTGTGCCCTTATAACTTCCACGACCTCTTTGTTTTTTGACTTTTTATTGCTTTTTTGCAACAGCCTTGTTTTATTTCTGTCATTTCTGCTCAGTTCGAAACAGCTTTAATAAAATCGTAGCTTTCTCGCTACGAAGCTTGCAGCTTGCTGTCAGTTTTTCAGCATAAACTATTATTAATTATTTTAATAAAAACATACAAAAAGGCAGTAAAAGTTTATAATTCGTTGTAGCGTCAAAGGTGATAGATAGCAACCCAATGTCTGTCGCAAATTTTTTTCGCAGGGGGGGGCTGCATTGATACGCACACGTTAAAATTTAAGGTAGACTGCGGTTTGACGTAAAATAAAACATTATTTTATTAATTGTTTCAGTTCACACGTAACCACGTAACGTAAAGGATAATTTTTCAAGGCGACATGTATAGCGTTACGTCTGTTTGTTCGTAATGAAGTAGTAGATAGTTTGGCTCTGCAACAGTAGACGAGTAATAAGAGGGTTTAGCCTAACGCAGACTCACACAGAGTCGTCATGATTAGAAGTGTTGTGTTTTCGGTATGGCCTATGCCATAGCACTTGGCGATTTTCTACCTGGATAAAAAACTTGTCGACAAAAACAAAATCTCGTACTAGCTCAGGTTGAAAACAGCTATAGCTAATCTTCTGCTGTTACAGCGTTAACTGTAGCTGTAAAATATTCACTTGCAAATTAAAATTAATACGCTGAAATACGTATAATAAAAATACAACAAAATATACCAGTATTATTTGTAAGTTAAAATTTTTCATGTTGTTTTTTAGTTCAGATACTGCAGTGTGTTTCTACAATGTGTTCGTGTTTTTGGCTACCTTAAAATTATGCGGAGTGAAGACTGATATATAAACTAAAACATGCACGCTATAAGTTGAATATCCTTCGCTTAATCGCTAAGTAAAAATAATTATGAACAATGTGAACAATTATTGTTATGTCACAGGTGACTGGTGTCCAAAAACAATTCCAAGGGATTTGTGCGGTTTTACTACATATCTGTTTGACGTTCTTTTTTTACGCGCGAAAGCAGCTGCTGCTTTAGCGCGTCTTAGCCATCGCAGATCTGTCCGTTTGTCAGTCCGTCCGTCCGTCCGTCCGTCACACGGGTAGATCAGTCAAAAACGGCGCAAGACAGGATCACCATATCTTTACCGTCGGCTGCCTGAAAGACTTTAGTTTTAGGAACCGTAAAGCTTTTCCATAAATTCGAAGGGGGTCACCACGAACGAAGGCGCTAAATGAGAGGGGGTAGAAAAAATTTGCGATTTTTAGCCAATAACTATTAATCACTAATAGGAAGTCGTACACTGGCTTTCGATTGCCACTGAATTAAATGACCTTGGATGATCTTGAACGCCAACATAGAGGTTTTTGTGGATTTTTTGGCAATTTCAGGCTGCGAGAGACATTTCAAGAGCGAATTGCGCCAAAATCAATTGAGGTAGACATAGAAAAGCTGCGAATGAAATTTTCAGCATTAAACATGGATTTCGACTGTCCAAGTCTCGATTTTCAAGGAAACCTGCGCACGAGGGCATCAAAGAGCGGTACCCCCGTAAAAGTCGTTATTCTACCGTTGTTGGCCAATTTTTCGTGAAAACGGTTGCAGATAGGCATGGGCATGCTACGTATCACAACAAGCACTAGTGACAAGCTTTTTAGTCGTATCAACATCGATGACTATGACAGACCCTGAACTTCCAAAATAAGGGGTTTTATTGATTTTTGCGATCCTTAGCTCATCGCACAGTCCAAGAATAAACTGCGACGGCTGGATGGCTGGAGATAGACTGACAGTTTGCAAACAGCAACTGCTATATAGGCTTTCGCGTGTCTTGTGAGCAGTAGCTCAAATTTCTTGTTACTGCCGTGACTGCTGTGCAAAATAGTCAACTGACACGCATTCACTGTGACGGCTCTAAAAAATTAGGTGGAGCTTCACCTTTTCACGTAGTTGTAATAACCGTTTGTGGGGGTTTTATAAGCTTTTTGACGTTCTGAAAATTATTTTTCAAACTTTTAAAGTTTTGATATGTAATGCATAACGGTTGTGTAGCAAAAAAAAATAATGAAAACTAAAAATTTATACTACTAAAAATAAATAATGCACATACATATACTATAACTTAGTCTGTGATTAGAATTACTTTATGCGCGATGACAAAACAAATAATGAGCATGAGAAAATAAATCTGCCTTGATGCGTTAGACGTAAATGCCAATAATGACAAATAGTTTACAGAGCAACGTTTTGATTCAGCTTTTGCGGAGATTTGTTTTCATAAAAACGCGTTTTCAAAATATCTTCAGAAGGTGATATTTTTGCTGTTGTCATTCTGGCTGTTATATTTCTGCTTATTGTAACTTGTAAAATTCCATTCATTTCTGTGTTTTTGCACGTTCTGTTTTATTATCCTACGTGACTGTGCTGTAGCGATTGAGAACTGTTATCACCTGTTGTGGCATATTTTCTGTCCTTGGTGATTTTATTTCGCATTATGTGTTTTTATTGCGCTTGAACATAAATACCATTAATAAATAACTTTTTGCCGCGAGGTCTATCATTTAGCCTATCCTTTGTCGCCCTGTGCGGAAGCTCTAAACTTATAAAATAGGCCTAATCTGTTACCTGGCTTGACGACGTAAAATCCCCGAAACCTGGTGTTTAGATTTCTAGATTGTGTTGGTGTTCCTATGTACGGAGGTAAAAGTTATTATTGTAATTTAGGCTTCTGTGTTAGTTTGTTTGATTTTTGACTGTTGTTGTTTTTTGGTGTTGTCGATCGATACCAGTGCAAGTGATTGCCTGGATGACTGTCCTCTGTGTCGAGTGGGACGAAAAAAACCCACTCATTCACTCACTCGCTTACTTCGCGAGTCCTTTGCCGGTGACCCGCATGCTTGGCTGTTACGCAACTCCAGGGCAGGGACTCTCGGTCGGCAGAATTTCACACTCAAATCCGTGCCTAGTCTGGGGTTGTTTTTTGCGGGTAGGTACAGTACGGTAACCGAGGCGGTCCGCGTCTATTGTATTATAGGTGGGCCTATTGTCACGAAACAGTTCAGGCGAACGAACGCCGTGTTTCTAGACTTGCAGCCGCGTAGCTAACGCCGTCGTGCATTGCACCGGCGGCGAGACAATTACTGCGTCCGATCACATTTCTTACAGACACCGACCGACGCTTTCAATAACGTCCGCTAGGTGCAGTGGGCCTACCGCAGGCGGATAGGGAACACCGAGTTTTGGCGCTACTGTTTGAGGGGGGACCATCAATAAGTACACGCAATACACAATATCGAGTAGACCCGAACTAGAAAAGCAGGTCCTTTACGAAAACGTTTAAAAGGTGTTAGTGGTTTTTAGTATTTTTTTTTAGATTTTACAGTCTTTTTGATTTTTTCGTTTTAAGTCGGACTGGAGTCATAGGCCTAATTTTTTAGGACTCGGACTCGGAGTAAGAGGAGTCGACTCAATCACTCAAGCTCCTGCAGTGGGTACGGCCGCCGAATATTTTTTGCCGCATTTCCGGCTGACGAGAAAGGCATTTCACGTGACGCGCAACAATGATAGGCTCAATGTTGTGTAATTGAGCTTTCTTCGAATTCTTTCTGGGCTTATCGTTAGTCACACTCTTTATAGGCAAACAATCTGTGGGACCGCCCCGACGTATTTGGTGACTGTGGGCCCTCATGAAGTGCACTCGCGGCATCATAGGCCTACATTACGTCATGATTACAAACGTGATGCATGCATGACGCTGTTCTGTGTCTGATGAATCTTCGCCTGGCGCCGCGCGTCCTCGCTAACAAAGGAAGAGCCAGAGATCGCATAATTATCGATCTATTCCTGATTCCCCTTCACTTACATAACCAATCCGCGGACGGTTATGTTTTTTTGCAGCAGCAGGCTCAAAACTGTGGAATAACCTTCCAATAGCGGTAAAATAACGACTCTTTAGGGGAAACTCCACTTTGACGCCCCCTTTTGGGAGAAATCTCTTCACCCAGTGACACGAAACGTTGTCCCAGGAAACTGAAGGCTGTGCTGCAACAGCCCACAGTAACGATTTCGTGATTTCAGCTTGCACTGTTTTCATACGGCTGCAGAATGTGACGGAGAAAGGGACAGACGCCTCGTCGATAGTTCAGACGCGCGAAGTAGACCTATATATATTACACGCTGTCGCGCGTAAAAAGACGTGATCGAAAGACCGGCGTGTAGGATGTTTTTCCTAGGTCGTGATTTTTTGTCTTCAACTGGCATTAAGTTCAATGGTGCAAAAATGCGGTCTGAAATGTGGCGTTAACATGAGTGAAAGTAAGTAAGCATACTTATATAGACATACGGTGCATTTCAGACAACAAGTCACAATGTGCCGCAGTCTAAACGAATAAAGACGCCTTAAGTAGTCGCTTATAATGTTCAAAGATAATGTCTTTCTGTGGAGTGTCAATTGGCAGGTTGTTCCATAGCCGCGTCCAGCTGCCGTGATATTTCTGTCACCGATCTGTTAGCGGCACGGTACACGTGTGAACGTCGGACGACCTGAGGTGCCGACGTCCCACCTCAGTGACGAGTTGGGACAGTCGTCAGACAGATGCGGCGGGGCGAGGGCGTGCAGAGACTTGTACACCAGCACCGCCAGTTTGAAGTCGATTCTGTGCTTCACAGGCAGCCAATGAAGCTGTCTGAGCACTGGAGTGATGTGGTCACGTCGACGAGCTCCAGTGACGAGCCGCGCTGCCGCGTTCTGTACCGACTGCAGCCGTTGGATCAGACCGCCAGAGATGCCATACAGCAGCGCGTTACAGTAGTCCAATCGGCATGACACGAACGACTGAACTATCGTCTTCTTGGCATCTTCTGACAACGAACGTGCAATCGTTCGTAGCTGACGCAGCTGGTAGTAGACCGAGCGACAGACTACAGTGACGTGGTCAGATATCGTGACCACTCCTAAGTTACGTGCTGAGTTGACGATCTTGACAGATGTTGCCAGGACTGGAACGTCTTGAATGTTGAGCTTGAGCAGTTGGTACTTGGAGCCCAGCCACAAGACTTGCGTCTTGGCTGGGTTTAGTCGCAGTCGGCTTGAGCTCAACCAGGCTTCAGCATCGTCAAGACAGCGGAAAAATCGGTCGACTGCCGCCGCAGCATCGTCAACTGGCGTGCTTATGTACATTTAGCGGTCGTCAGCGTACTGGTGCAGAATAAGGCCGTTATTCGCCATCACTCGACTGAGGGCGGCCGTGTACAGGACAAAGAGCAGAGAGCCTAAAACATACCCCTGCGGAACTACAAACTTTACTGACTGGGTGGGTGACAGCTGATCACAGTATACCACAAGTGCGCAACATCATTGCCTGGATATGGACTATGCAAAATTTTGGTTACTTGTGTCGTAAAATTTGGTAAAGTTTTGAAAAAAAAGCTACTCACATCTAACATGCGTTGAAGATAGATCGTTATTATACAAAAATATTATGGAAAAAAATCTTTAAAACATAGATTCTTTAAATTGTACGTAGGTCTAGACGTATCCATTATTGGTTTTCAATGCGTGTTTGATTTTGCTAGCTACTTTTTTGTGAGATTTGTTCTGCGGTATTTAGGGCCTATATCTGTAACCAACACAGACTAACCGGCTGCCGGTTTGCATTACACAGTTTGAATATCACTGTGTCAATGTCACTCGGTTGAAAATATGATCCCATGGTACTTAATTAGTAATTACGGATATCTATTTCTAAACTGCATAGTAGGCCCTAGCTACACCTGCATGACTAAGGCGACCTAAGGCGACCATGTACTTATAGGAACCCGCCACTGTTAATTCTGCCATTATTCGTTCGGGTTTAGTTGCTGCCGACCCGACGTTGGTTGTTTTTAAAGCTATTGTTGGCACAGAATGCAGACGTGACCGTATTCAGCCAAGGTGTAGTCGTCGCCGGCATTGATTTTAATAACAATAATCACAATGACATTTGGAATAACCGTGTCGAACAGGGGAAAAGCGCTGGTGATGAAATTTAGAGAGCCGGGAAATTTTCTGTTTCCCCTTAATTTGTGTCATGTCCTTTCTCCATCTTTACCAACTCAGTTTTGCAACTGCTGCTGACTGCCGTGGAACAAAATCTAAAGCAGTAAGACCGTAGGCCTACGTACATGGACTTCAAAGTCGACAAAGAGCGAAGAAATGTTCGTCCCTGCGGCGGAGAAATGTCAAAGTTGCATTAACGGGTCAAAGTTCATATACACGATAAAATGTCTATTCCCATTTTTATATTATAATTTTACGGTGCAAATTTACGCCTTACCTGTTCAGGGAGATCACAATACATATATTAGCTTATTATAACAACTTAGCCAAACTGCATTGATCTTCTTATCCAAAGTTCATCAGCGCATTTTGGTAACTGTTTTAGCTTAGCACGCGTGCGAATTGGGTGAATCCTGCGTGGTGGCCCTTGTCCCGAGGTCGAGGGTGAGGTCAGAGTATTCACAAATACGCCCATAAAGAAGTAAATTATGCAGCTTACAATAAAAACAGTGATAGAAGGGCACTGCCGTGACAACACAGACCTTCACCGACGATGTTTACAATTTCACTGCAATGCTAAAAATTCTTTAATTCTTTTATGGATCCAGATGCTGATCTGAATCACCACTCAAATCTGATTACCTCTTTTCTATAAAAATTAGCCAGCCCACCTGTGAACTGCTTGTGTAATCTTGCTAACAAAAAAGAACAGATATGCTACATAAACTTCACATAACCTTCGTCGTCCTTGGCGGTGGTAAAAAAGATTAAGCTATTAAAAATAAAACAAATTAATACACGATACTACAAAATTACGCATAAAAGGAGCAAAGCGCCTAAACAATTTTATCTTCTGTGAAGGGGCCTAATCTATATTCGAGCTAGCTACATATTTTTTATCCAATAGAATAAAATTTAATGTAAACATGATTATAGTGTGTGACAGCATCCCCATGTCTACGGAATTGGGGACTCACCCCCGATGCTGTTGCATGTTAATCTGTCCCTATATGGTGGCGCAGAAAAGAACGTGCGTATTGCTGTTGATGAATGTCGGGCGTGTTTATCAGTGTCAAACGGTTGGGTGGTCGTTAATTTTCGCGCCACCGCAAACAAAGAACGTCGCGTCCGGAGATTAACGGCGCAAAAACCTCATGCAATCAATTCACCTGCATGTGTATATGAATCAAAATTATTGTTCGATACGCTAACCTTCTTTCACGCAGTAGCGTGAACGCCGTGAAGCCCGAGGCTTTAATCCGTCTCAACGATTGATTTTTCATCTCCGACTTGGTCTACTGCTCCGCTCTTTGGCCCATATCCGATTTCCATACGTAACAAAGTCGTGGTTAGGCCTACATCTGCAAAAGTGTTTTTGTCGTAAAGCAGCTGGTGTTTTTTGTCTACATATTTTTGTGACGTGACAACGTAAACACTTTCTGCGTTGATGAAACTTTCATATAACATTTATTTTAAGTCATTATCAATGAAAATTTTATAAGAAAAAATCACGATATTTTTAATATTAACCTATGAAGTGTATAAAAATGATATAATAAAGAAAATAGCTAAGTTTGTTTACTCAAAGTTGAAACGTTGCATAAAATTCGCCAATCTCACTCATTATCTCGTAAATGCGTACTTTATTTGTTCGTTTCTCACCACTTGTGCTTAATACTCGTGTTAGTTTCGGTTTTGTTGCATAGAGAAACTTAAGTGAAGTTTCTGCGTCTGCTATGCCCGGTTGTTTCTAGTCGAATTACCGTTTCATTGCATTGTTATTTTTGATTGCTTGACAAAAAATGATGATTATGAAGCATTTATACTGGCTGCCGGTTCAATGTAACACATCAGCTAAAACTTTTTTGAACGGAACTAACGGAAGGAATGGTGATATAGGCCCCCCTACTAATGCTTTGATGTATAAAAACCAAGAAAAAATCAAGAAGTTGTCAAGACATGGCACAAATAAGAGCCTGGCTTTGAGCATATTTTGCGTACGACATTTCCAAAGAAAACCGCTCTAATACATTCGCGTCAAACAGTCATGCAACGCTCACAAAAAGCTTTCGTCCACGCTTTCGGACAAATTACCCTGAAAGACACAACCCCTGACCAGTAACCGTAATACGTACTACACCATACATACCGAGTTATTAAAGTAATAGAGAAAACTTTACGGTTTACCGTGAGCGCAACAAATTTCCCTGCTTCCGATTTCCGCCAGTATCTAGAAAATTTTCGTCCCTAAAATTTGCATAAGACTCAAGATTATTGTTGCAGTTCTTAGTTTGTTTACAGAGCTTTACTTAAAAAAATCTGCTTGCATCTTTATTTTAGTTCTTATGGTACTACATTGTGTCTCAAAAAACATCTCCGGCATTTTCGATTGTCACTTGAAAACCAGTTATCAGATTTTGATAATTTTTGGTACTAATATTTCGGATACAACTTGCCATCAAATGACCATGCAGTTCCTTACCTCACCCACTGTCCGCTTCTGCACTACCTATGGAAAGCAGATCAAGCAAAATATACCTTAAAATACACAGAACACTTGAAAAAAACATCTCTGACTTAATCGACTGTAACTCGAAGAAAGACTGGTATATTTTAATAATTTTTGTCAAAAATACTTTTAATACAACTGGCTATTAAATCATTGTTTAAGTTCTTACCACACTAATGTCTGCTTCTGCACTACCTTACTTGCAATTCCACGGCATAACTTATCCTTTGGTTCTCGTTCTTTTCGTGTCTCTGCTCCGAGAATTTGGAACTCCTTAACTCCTCAAATTCGTCAATGTCAAACCTTGGCTACATTCAGATGTCACTTAAGGACCCACTACTTTCAGTCAGCCTTTTCTGCTACCTAGCTTCCATCATCCTATGCGCCCTGATTCTTTCTGAGACTTTGGCGCTTTATAAATCATTTGCTTACTTACTTACTTACTTACCTAGGGAAAGCAGACCAAGTATAGTACGTGTTGAAACGAAGGAAAAAAAACGTCAATAAATTTTATCTATCCAAATCTGTTGGCCCCAACAGCCGGTCTATTACAAAATGTGACTGTAGTGCAGCAATGTCTCTACCAGATAACGTTCAGGAATGTTTATGAACTTAAGAAGCGACTGGTAAAGCCTGGATTGGTCTAACGCAAAACATTGTCGATACTGCTGTCAGTGAATAAAGAAAGCATCTTTATGCTTATGTTCGCACTATGGGCCGGTATTTCAAACAATTGCATTGTAGGCAGTTGAAAAAATGAACAACTGGATAAAATGTCAGCCAAAAAAGTCAGAAATGTGAATAAAATGTGTTTTATGTGTTATGATAATTAAGTAATCAACATTGAATAAAAAAGTAATATTTTGTTGGTTCTGTTTTCTCCAGGTAGTGCAGAAACAGACAATAAGTGAGGTGGGAAAATGAATGGTCACTTAATGACCAGTTGTCTCGGAAATATTCGTACCAAAAATTACTAAAATCTGCTGATTCTTTTCAAAGTTACGATCGAAAATGTCGGGGATGTTATTTGAGACACTGTTTGTTTACGGTCCCAATTGTTTTTTTGACTTGTTGTTATGAAATAAAGATAAAAATAAAATAAAACTGTCGCCCTACCCTGTTTCCATTTTTCGCCATAATGCAACCGGAAGCGCCGGAAGTTTGTATGTTTTACCGAGAGAGGGGAAAAGTGGAGATCTATAATATAGCAAAATACTGCTTGTAATTTACTGGGGGGGTGTCCTATAGGTGAGGTTATGCCCGGGGGAGGGTTGGTTGTACTTTCTTCGTCTACACGCGCTGCCAGGGTTGCTTAATTCTTAGAAACGTATTTCAGTGTAAAAACATACACCACGTTATAATAATAATATCTATGATTTATTATTCACTGTCGCCCTGATATATCGAAATAGAACCAACCAGCTTGAGCATAGTAGGCCCCCTACGTTAGAGGGTGACGCATAAAAAGTAAAACTTACAGATTTGTATCCATAATAGTCTTAATTATGCAATGAAGTGTGGTCATGTCGATATGCTTCGTTAGTTTTCCCGCGTGTGTCATAATTATAATTATAGATGGTATAAAAACGAAATGGTCCACTTTATTTTGCTCCATCCTATATATATTTGGCGGCACGTGAGACTGGTTAATAACTTTATAGTGAATAAATGAATTATAGTAAATAAAGATTAATAATAATAACAAAACAGTCAATAAATTGCCCTATGCTAGGTCCAGTTTTTTTTATTCAATTTCCTGCCGTTGCTGCTTCACTCAATATTAATCACTCGTGTCCAGTCATGTCGATGACTCACCGTATAATTACAATATTTCATCATTATACATGTGTCCTTCGTCTGAGAGACGTTTTAGGCCTCCGCATTGGCCTTGGCGTCCGAAGCAAGACCTTGCCTTAGTCTTAAGCCCAAAGCCAGATCTTGTTATCTGACATTATGACGTTATTCCGTGGTCACCTCTCTGCTGAATTCAAGTTGGTGTCACCAAGTCTGAGTGGAGTTTAAAGTATCCCGAACATTTCCAGTCGCGATTTACAGATAATGTGTAAAGTAGTAGTGACGCGAAATATATATATATATATATATATATATATATAT
>Ga0209367_1011980_pt1 | contig 11412 bp, 6 predicted proteins | sample WorMetLIZISLAND2_FD_187412 | JGI IMG/M metagenome (GOLD analysis project Ga0209367, IMG submission 187412) | Marine gutless worms symbiont microbial communities from Max Planck institute for Marine Microbiology, Germany - Olavius geniculatus... ... | reverse complement strand
TCTTAAAATTTCTCGCAAAGTAACACATGCTATTAAGTGCTGATTCTCTAACGATTATTTTTGTCAAAATCTATTGCTATTGAACCAGGACTGTTGGAGTTATTGCAAAAGGTAGCAGGGGTCCGGGTTTTTTTAGACACAGTGTATATCATTGACAATGTGGCACCACGGAACTATCCTTATGCGATTTAGATAGAGAATTTGGTATTTGTATATTAACTTAGCGTGAACACCCCAATTTTCAGCTAAACTACTAAACCGGAACTGCTATAGGCTTTCGCGCGTCTCGTGAGCATTAGCTCAAATTTCTTGTTAAGTTTAGGGGACGTGTGCTAAGTCGACGATGAGAATTTGGCGCAGCGGCGGATCCAGCAAGCGGCGTCAAGTGTAAGATCAGCTGCTGCAGCAGCTGGCAGCAAGCAGCTGGTGCTGATGAGTCAGTCCTCAGGGGCATCCAACCGCACTGCTGCTGCCGCTATAGAGTCGGCCTCCGCAGCGCCTATAGCGTATAGGCCAAAGCAACAGCGCCATATCTGCGGATAGAGAACCGGTAAGTTTGCATTGCCGTGCCCGGTCTGAGTGAATGGATTCGCCTGAGTACAACAGAAACTAAAGCTGCTGTCACGTGGCTTGTAATTCAGTTAAATTAACGCTATTGAACGTATGTTCGGTTGTCGACGATCACGTGCGATCATGCAGACTGTCTAAATAAATTCAGTCGGGAGACCGATGGCTGGCGTGAACATGGAGCATACTATAACTATAGAAAGTGTCGACGGACTGGTCCAGATGCTGCGTTCGTTGATGCAGAATGACGTGCAGAGTACAGAACGGTACGTGAGTGTATGCTGCATACTCGTAACTCAAATTACCCTGACACTAAAGGCCTAGTCAGTCCAGGCCTGGCGATCAGCTTACTCAAATAACTAGTCGAGAGTAGGCCTACGGTGTACCTGCTCCAGACCTGCCAAAAGTCACCGGCATCGAACGAGTGGCACCCTATATAATATAAAAATATTTATATCATATTTATATCACCCACCGAATAGGTCTATGGATGCTTCCATTCTGAACGGTCTTTATGTCTATTGTTTACTTAGGCTACCATTAAATAAAAATCAGAGCAAAAAACTTCAACAGTTTACAAAGAATTGGAATTTAGTCCGTGATAAGACACGGGAAAGGTCGTCGTGGACACATGCAAATAATAAAAGTCGGCGACAAGGTCGCGTATTTTTCGCAAAGTTTGCGTAAATGAATTTTGACTTAATGGCGTAACAGACGCGGAGTGGCGTGAATGCCGTCGACTGGCGAAAAGCATCTGCATCAGTCATTGCTGACATTAAGTAGCCTAGTGTTTGCCATTGTTTAGTAAATTATGTAATTTAATGCTTACTTTTTGGACCCCCACAGTGTCGTCATCTTGCATGTGTAATATACACTTTGTGCAGACAGTTATATGAAGAATTTGTATCGATTTATGAAGTCACACAAGACACTGGACGTCTCGCAATTCCATCACCCGAGATGGAGTCGAAAGTCTTGGAATGGATGGAGAATGTGCCAACTGCATTGGACGACGTTACCAGCCAGGTGAGACGAGAGTGTCTTGCGGAAACAAGCTAACGAATGTCGTGCATGCGAATAACAGTAAGCTAAGCTCATTATATACATGCACGTACTTATTATAGCACACAAATACGAGAAGCCCAGCTGTCGCTAGGGTGGGCCGACCGTATGCCGGTATTATGTATAATAATGACTCCCCCGAAAAATAACTCCCCCAGTTATTATTATATGTATAGTTTACACTCCCTAGTATAATATTAACTTTTTGTATGACTAATAAAAGGTTGTTTTTTAAAATCGTTGTTGCTGCTTATTCGTAGGGGCCTATTATGTTCTAGCTTATTCTGTATAATGTACGTAGATTAATAGGAATAAATATTGACTGGGGGAATGTCAATTATACATATAATAATGACTGGGGATTCATTATTATATGGAAGTAATATTATTTTACACACCGGTGTCCGAAGGGCAGCAACTTTCAATGTCTAAGCCTATTAAAGATTAATAGCAACCATGGCTTTATCTTTCATCGTTTTTGCGATACGACATACCGTTTAGCCACTATAGCGCGTACTAACTTTCAAGGTAATCCAAGGTCAGTGATTTTTGTGTCATTTGAAAAGCAGTATGCGACTTTCTATTAGTGATTAATAGCAACCCAGGCCCTATCTCTCACGGTTTAACCACAATACATCCGTTACAGACGGACAGACGACCCACAGCCCGTGCCATAAGCTTAGTCTAGTGAACGGCAACTTGCACGATGTTCTGTATTTTAATGAACGTTTAGATCTTGACTGAGTGAATAGCCCTTATGCTGGTGTATAGTCGGTGACGATCGTACGCAACAATGTGACGGAAGATGAGACGATATTTAACGTTCTGCGTCAGAAACGACTTCGACCGTCCGCAGGTCAACTCCAACGTGACATGTAAGTATAGCATCCCACACAATACTGCAACTTCAGGTGGTTTCCTGTAGCTACCATGCACTGGGTCCGGTTAAAAGGTTTTAAAAAGGTTAAAGATGGTGTTATAGCTCTTAACGGAAGCCATTCCAGAGCTACGAGCGTCACCTGCCGTATGGGATCACACAATATGTTACCTGCCACCCGACACAGGTGAACGCGCCCCGCCTTAAAACCCCCGCCAGATAGGACGGTACTCAATTTACCTATACCGGATAGATGGAAGACTGAGTTGACCTAGGCGGCTGGTTACATACCGACATGGTTTACCTGCCCGCAGGCAGTCACCCATCTAAGTACTAACCTAGCCCGGCGTGGAGTAACTTCGTTGATCGGATAAAACGCGTTGCCGTTATGCCACGTACGCCACCAACCCCTGGATGGGCTAATACCTGGATGGATCGCTGTTTTAATAGGTGAACTTGATATATAACCCATCGCCCAGGAGGTCAACTCAGCCTTCCGTTTCTTACGTGTCTTTGAGACGTTCTATTCGCCACGCATGGGTGGGAGTGGCTGAACGAACCGCAGTTCTGCGCCTGATTTTCGACGCAAATCGTTTTTGTTTTCATTCACATTTGTAAGTCTTATATTTTGTGTATTTTCAGCGTTGATCGAATAACTGAAGAATCTCGGGAAACTTGTGATTTCTGTGCACATGAGCAGTAAGTATCGTGATTTATGATGGAACATAGCTTAACCGATATACTTATCGCCAAACTCTTTGACATCTGGCATTAGTAACGTGTTGCGTACAGTCCTTCTGGTTGTTTGTTATGATTAAATTCTAAGCGGTATTCTTGACAGAGACGTTAAAATTGCAGGTGGGGTATGGGATGTGGAAGACCTCTAAGTGATCGTCATTCGCCATATGGCACCACGAAGCACTACACGCTGCGCTAAGCACTATATGGTCGGCCGGCAACTCAACCCCTTTCCCTCTCGGGCCGCCCCTATAGACGGAGGTGGCTGCAAGGTGGGGGCGCACGTACCGAAGGCCCAAGGACTCAAACGCCGCGGTCGGGGTCCGGGACCGTGCAACACAGAAGGCGTCAGAGGGGTACGACAAACAGACGTTCCGCGTATTATAGTAAGACGATTATGATTGACCTACATATGAGTGCGTGTTTACTACATGCATATATTTCAGGCGTACGGCTGAAGACTTGTGGTTCGGTCGTATTCAGACTGAGCACGCGTTCACAGCTGCGAACGTCTTCAAGGTCGACGCCTGGAACTCGCTGGTGATCTTCCGCAATCATCATCCACTGGACTGGACTCAAGATGAATTTCTCGACGCCACGCTCAACACCGCGAACCGCTGGTAAACATCAGGGATGTTACGTCTTAAGAAGTAAATCCCGCTAAGGAGTCTGGGGGAGCGCTGTAAGCTTCCCCAGCGTGGTCTGGGACGCAGCCCTAGCCGAATTCGAATTTGGTGCATTATACCTCGTATCTATAAAATATGAGATATGGCGGCAACCATTTTGATTATTTTCCTGCGATTCAACTGACCAAATTTAGTGCTTGTTTTGTCTGGAAGACTGGGTGGCTGCGCCAATTGGGCCCTCCTCGTCTACGCCACTGTATACAGTAGCCTCAGTAGGCCTATATTTTACACTAAGTGATTTAAATGTAGATTTTGCTCAAAAAGATTGTGTTTCAACCAGGAAAAGGCAGATTTTAGTTTAGTTTGTTTTTTGAGGTTTACCGATTTTGATTTTTTTAGAATTCATGCTATTTTTAACTTTGATGTAGCATTTTCGGTTTATTTTGATCAAGTTTTCTGCACTTCGCAGTTGCATTTCTGTGGCATTAGTGGACAAATAAAGTCGCTGCCTGCATGGCACAGGCCCAATAGAAAAGTGAAAGCATTTTGGTTACTTGCAATACAGGTTTCGGCGTGTTCACAATGACCATCCGGCTTACCGGTTTCCGTTCATCGTCTGGGATTTGATGCCGAACGCAGGCGCTTCACAGATGCACCCGCACTTCCACGTGATGCTGACAGCGAACCGATACCACGGTAACGAATGGCACTTAAGCGGGGTCTCCATTCAACACAACGCACGCAGCGTGGAAGAAAGTGCATAGGCCTACTGTGCTATTTAACAAACGCATTGAACGTATAGCTGTCACAACGGCCAAAACGCAAGGATACGTAGCGTCACTTAGCGTAGGGTAGGTCGTTGCGTCAGCTAAATGAGTTGCGTCACGTCCGTTATGGCAGTTACGTCACTTACGACCGTTACGTCCGCTGCATTGGATTTAAACTCCGCTTTATGAAGTGTCCTCACTGCGTACATAATGCTACTTTCTCTCAGATTTCTGCAAGCTTTAGGCTCATTTACACTTGGATGGGTGACTGTTTGCGGGCAGGTAAACCATCTCAGTATGTATACAGCCGCCTAGGAGTAGGTAAATCGAGTACCGGCCTATCTGTCTGGGGTTAAAACGGGGCGCGTTCACCTGTGTCGGGTGACAGCTAACACTGTGTGATCGCATATGGTAGGTGCCGCTCCGTAGCTCTGTAAAGGTTCTTATTTCGACAGTAAAGGAAAATCGAAAATCGGTTAATATTTGGTAAAGTTATTGGCAAATAAAAGCATTGTGCCGTTTTTGGCCCACCCTGTACAGTCTGCGCAACGCAAATGAACTGCTATTTTAGCTTAATTCAGTTTAATTTCTGTCGCTTTCTACACGCGTTAACGACGCTTAGCCTATCGGAAACACTTCATTACACTGCATTATCGTGCTGATATGAGACAAAGGCGTATAACTTTCAGCGAGGTCTACAGTGTATTGTGCGAGTGTAACGAGGCATGATACACAGTATAGAACGTGATGAAACGTAGGCCTACTTATTTCATGGCCGTGATCGACGGTGAGTTCTGCCTGCCAATGGATGCTGTACACAGACCTGAGCCACGTTTCGGTCGTCACGCTTGAGTAGAGTGAGATTATGGGTATGCAGTTATAACATTCCAGACACTGCAGTAAGAAATAGACGACAGAAGTAGATAATGAAATAACTATATTATCTGTGTCACATAATTACCACTACACCGAATATCCCATGGGATAGTAGCGATTATTTAATGCATTTAGAAGCCTGTACGTTATACCCCGTTTACAAACATCAAGCAGACATCATGCAAGCGTATTCAATATACGCGTGCACGACGTATGCTCTAATTGCTTCATGTTTGCTCGATGTTTGCTTCATCGTGTAAACGGAATATTACTGCTGCTATTTTTGTGTGTTTTATTGATTTGATTTTAACTTGTTTCAGTTGCTGTGCTACTCTCGTGTTTGTGTATTTAGCTTAGGAAGGCTACCTATTTAAGTGCTCTATGAGCCTGGTATGTCTTGCCGACTGTATGTTTGTGCCAACCTTGTGCACCCTGTTATGCTTTTGCTGGCAAATAAATGATGATGATGATGATGAAGAGGTTGATAACAGGTGGCCTGGAGTGTTGGCGACAGCGAAGCGTACGTTACGCGGATCATTACAAGCGGAACTATTTTGATGTTTTGACTGAGCTTCATGAGCATCTTGGACTTACTGTAAGACTTGGCAACGCTGTCGCTATGGCAAGTCTGGTTGGTATAACTTACTTCACACTTTCTTCTTGCCTTTACCCATCACATCGTTTGTTAAAGCACAAATTCCATTACGCCGACTTTGCGACAAAGTCCACGACATAGTCGACGACTTCAACTTAATACCCTGCTTACACGATCAAGCTGGCTCGACGAGCTGCTATATGTTAGCTGGACGAGCCAGCTCGATGTTTGCTCGATCGTGTAAACGGGGTATAACACAGCAATAGGCTATAGGCTCTTTACTATAGATTTTACAAGTAGGCAACTGACGGGGCTCTCTAGAAGGCCAAATTCGAGGAGCGTTCAGTCGTAACATATATTCGATTAAATAGTTGATATCATTTAAGGTTTTTTTTCGCGCGCGTGTTCACCATATCGTTGGTTAGGACTACTTTTTCGACGTTTTTGTTTCCGTTGTTATTTTAGACATTCAGGCTTCATACAGTGAATTTAAATGAAAAATATATTGCTGCTTTAGTTAAGTTATTGGCTTCCGGTTAATCGCGTCATTTTATTAAATCGTTTGAACCAACGCCAGAGTTTGTTCTTGTTTATAGTTTACGTGTCTAGGGCGTGCATAGTGTGTACGTAATTTGTGTCTTATTTAAAGCATATTAACGTAGCTACATGTTTACTATAGCCTACGTGTCATGTGTAAATGTTGCACGTGCTTGCTTTGTGATTATATTTTCCAGACATAATCTTATTACTTGTTTGTGCTTTGCAGACACCCAAAAAAGATAATGAGGTAGTTTTCGTTTGTCCACCCAGAAATGACCGACACTTTTATCGCCTTCTATACAGCGTGATACGAGGTACCGTAGCCATATTCTGCTATTAGAGTAAACTTTTTATATTATTAAACAGCGAAGAAGTGTGATGCTATGTACTTTTTATTGCATGATTTGGATATTTTTGACGTGTCTTTTCGTACATTTTGTCTTTTTGCAAAACCTATAGTGAGTGGTTGCGCTATATTTTCTGGTTTCCCAATTACCGTTTATACCCCGTTTACACGATCGAGCAAACATCGAGCAGACGTCGAGCAAACGTTGAGCTGAATCGTTCAGCTAACATATAGCCAGCTCGTCGAGTCAGTTTGATCGTGTAAACGGGGTATTACGCGCATATGATACAGAGAGGTGCGCGTAACCACGTATAGTGTGAATGGGGCGTTACTGTAAACCACTCTCACTGCTAACTCAGTTACAGTCTGTTAGCCAATTATTAAATATTAAAATATTAAATGTTTTCATTGATTGGTTGATTGGTTGAAATAGCTTATCCAGGTATTTCTGCTGTGTAAAAAACCTGCAAAAAATTACCAAAATCGGCCAATGTTTCACAAAGTTATTTTAAAAAATAAAAGTGGCCCCCAATTTTTTGAGACACAGTGTAGTAACGCTAGAGCCAATTACTACTGTTAGCCTACTGATTTTACGCGCGACAGCAGGTACTGCTATAGCGCGTCTTAGCCATCGCAATTCTGTCCGTCCGTCTGTCCGTCCGTGTGTCACACGGGTGATTCAGTCAAAAACTGTGCAAGCTAGGATTACCAAATCTTCACCATCGGCTGCCAGGGAAGATTCTAGTTTCAGAAACCGTAAAGCTTTTCCATAAATTCGAAGGGGATCACTCCTAGTGAGGGCGCAAAATGAGAGGGGGTAGGAAAATTTTACGATTCGCTGTATCTCAGAAACGGTGCGAGATAGGGCCTAGGTTACTATTAATCACTAATAGGAAGTCGTACACGGGCTTTCGATTGCCACCCATATCAATGACCTTGGCTGACCTTGAGCGCCAAAATAGGGTTTTTTTGTGGATTTTTTGGCAATTTCGAATCCGACACCATTCTATAGCGTTCGCAAGGTGTTGCCACGTAACTAACTCGTTATGCAATGCAGATGGAAATTTTGGTATTTGTATATTAACTTAGCGTGAACACCTCAGTGGGCAGTGGGCCTTCATACATGCACTGCTGTCGCGCGTTCCCGTTGCGTTAGCTAGGCTCTCTTGTTTTGTATGCTGCGTAGCATTCGTCGATGATCTTGCGAAGTTCGGCATCAGTTTGGCCATTGCGTTGCCACCTTTCGTAAGTAGGCTTACATTCTATAGGTTTGGACTCGACGTAAGTGCACTGTGAGTCAAAAAATATGCCGCCAAACGTTTGGCTGTATTTTCGCCAAATATTAACTGATTTTCAGAATGCTTTTACGGTTTTTCCAGCACACTCTGAGAAAAATTTGAAATAAGACGGTTATGAAACGTCCCACCACATTTTGCATGTGTCGCTACACTACCTCGTGAAGTATAAATGTAGCTATAGTAGGATCATGCCTAGTGCGACATTGAACTTATTGTAAGTGAATATTGCGTTAAGACTCAAGATCATGATGTATTTATAACGGTATAACTGAATTCTAGTCGAAGCAATCAAAGCTACAATAAAACGGTCCAGCTACCGCTGATACTTATTTCTTTGCTAAAATTTGGAATAATCGGCACCGCGTTTTGCGAACGCTTATATCTTCTTTGCCTGCGTCCAAAAATTATAATTTAGGCAAAAAGAGAAAACTCAGTAGGCATCAGTCTGCTTTTCTGAGACTGCACGTCGGGTGTTCTGTCTCTCGTTGGTAGCCTGTAATTTGGTCATGCGCATATCCCTGACTCCTGCCGAAGTTATTGACTGTATTATTTTCTATATCTCATATTTTTATACTGTGCAGCTGCGGCCTGTCATTTGTTCTATTAAGAAACATTCGATTGATATGATCTAGAGCCAGGAGCGGCGCCAAGTTTTCAGAGCTGGGGGTCCAGGTCGAGTGGTTGTCGATTTACCGCTGCTACCGCGCCCCCTACTTTTCCCCTTCACCCAGCCAAATAGCTCGGATTTGAGCGAATCTTGTGGGTCTTTTTGTTGGATCTTCAGCTGGCGTTGTTGGGTTTATTGTAGAATGAGAGTGATCGGGAAGGAATGCAGACGACACGTCAGTTCGCGCGCCTAGTCACACGCGGTGATGTCGCTGACATTCGATCGGACGTCGGCGCTTTGGACTTGTTCACTGTACGTCAGTCGTCGCCGTCTGTCCATTCAACGCAACGCTCGCAACGTATGCATTATACGCAACGAACACAGCTGACATACGATCAGAACGCAAGAATACGTCTGTTGCATTCGTCGCGTTACGTGGCGTACCTAGTACGTTGAGTGCGTTGCGGTGAATGAAAATCACGATGGCTATTTGTGAAATAACAGCGTTGTACCAATGATCTGGCATTTTATGTTATCTGCCAAAAAAATAAATAATGTTTTAGCTGCAAAAATATGCGTAAGTCTTGCAAAAGTAGGCGCAAGATAAATGCTTTGCATTCGGCGATCAAATGACGACGTTGTTAAAGAAATCGTCACAGCAGTCTTTTTCTTGATCAGTTGTTAATCTTGATCAGTTGTTAGTCTTCTTCGCATCATTGATATATTATGGGATAGACAGAAGAAATCGTTTTGGGCTGTTGTTTTTACTGTTTTCTGTTCCGATTTGTCTGTAGCGCTGCGTAAGTTTATTGTAGCATTTGAGGAAATACAAGTGGAACTTAACGTATATCTCCGTGTGGATATGTTTGTTACTTTGCAGGCTCCGTGTATCAGCACAGATCCATTCTTAACGGCTCGCCTGCTGAAGCAACACTGTGATCGTTATTCGTCGGATGAACAGTAGCTCATTTTCTAACAGATTGCACCAACGGTGTTCTGTTGTTGATCGAACGCTAGTCTAATCGTTTACAGAATTACTTCAAAACATTAACACCGCCAACGCGGGCACACTCACGGCATGCATGCATTTGCACGGTTAGACCCGCAAGCGACTCACCAGCCGTTTTCTCGCTCGCTCGTAGGTAAATCTCGCTCAGCGAGAAAAGCAAGAAATTGCAAGGATCTATCAGAAAATTTCAAGCCGATGCTTAAAGTTCTGCAAAATACAACAGGGGATTACTTTTTTGTCGCGTACACTTTGTATATTAAGTAGTTCTTTCATAATTTCCTAAATGATGAAGGATATTTTGATCTTTATTAAATCACATAAAAGTCAATTCCATAGTTGGCTTCCTTTAAATTTAAGTGTGTGATACCCAAGGTAAAAGCGATTGAGGTCTCCCTAAACATCAGGGGTCGAAAATTCGAAACTTCAGCTGCTGAAATTTACGTTTAATGCTGACAATTTTGGATGCATGTTGTCTATTTCCAGCCACTTCGGTGCAATTCACTCTTTAAATGTTCTCCGCAGCCTAAAACGCAAAAATCACTAATAAACCCCTTATTTTAGGTTTCAGGGTTGTTCAAGGTCGCTGATTTTGGTGTCGATCGAAAGGACTTATGGGACTTTCTATAACTGATTAATAGTAACTTTGGCCCATCTCGCACCGTTTTTGAGATCCTGAAACTCGAGTCAAATTTGTGGCAGCCGACAGTGAAGATTCGGTGATTCTAGCTTGCACCGTTTTGATACAGTCGCAGAGTGCGATGGACAGACAGACAGAGTGATAGACACAGACAGTAAGACAGACGCCTCGACGACAGCTAAAATGCGCGAAGAATTGCGTACTGTCGCACGTGAAAAATCATGTGCCGTTCTAAATTTCGCTTGCTTCGACTCGCTCGTATGTATTGTCGCTCGCTCACGGGAAAAATCTTGCTCGCTCTCGCTCTCGCTTACAGGTCTATGCACGGTAGCTGTACTATATGCCCACATTACAGATACTGCAATAGAAAAACATCACAATACTTAGCTCTTTTTTGCTTATGCCGATGACGTCCTGTTTCATGTACATTCCATAAAATGATACGACTATTTACACTGGCTTCTATCCCTATACCTGGTGAGCGCAGCTTGCGCCCAGTGAAAAATAGGAGGGAGTTTTGATAAGGTTGTACACTGTGTCCAAAAAAAAACATCCCCAACATTTTCGACTGCAACGTGAAGAAGGATTATCGGATTTTAATAATTTTCGGTACGAATATTCCTGAGGCAACTTGTCGTCAAGTGACAATTTAATTTCTCATTTCACTCAACATCTGTTTCTACACTACCTGGGGAAAATAGAACAAACAAAATATCACTTTTTTATTCAATGCGACATGATTGCTTAATTAACATAACGCGTAAAAACACATTTTGTTCACATTTCTGACACTGTGGCTGACATTTCATTTAGTTATCCATTTTTTAACTGCTTGCAGTAAAACTGCTTGAAGTGTTGGCCTACTAT
>Ga0209367_1011979_pt1 | contig 11413 bp, 6 predicted proteins | sample WorMetLIZISLAND2_FD_187412 | JGI IMG/M metagenome (GOLD analysis project Ga0209367, IMG submission 187412) | Marine gutless worms symbiont microbial communities from Max Planck institute for Marine Microbiology, Germany - Olavius geniculatus... ... | reverse complement strand
GTTTGTATGTATGTATGTATGTATAATGTATTATGTCAATCCAGCCACTGGCTGCCATACACAATAAACCATATATATATATATAAGGTATCTCAGTAGCGGTGCAAGATAGGGCCTATAGGTTACTATTAATCACTATTAGAAAGTCGTACACTGGTTCTCGATTGGCGCTGAATTCAATGACCTTGAACGCCAAAATAGGGGGTTTTATGGATTTTTTTGGCGATTTCTGGCTGCAACACAAGTCTATATCATTCACAAGGTGGCGCCACGCTACTATCGTTATGCGATCCAGGTAGAAAACTTGGTATTTATATATTAACTTAGCGTGAACCGGAACTGCTGTAGGCTTTCGCGTGTATCGTGAGCATTAGCTCAAATTTCTTGTTAACTAACAAGTATCACTGTATCTCGATAACATTGTCACCGAATTCAATGATCTTGGATGACCTTGAACGCTAAAATAGGCGGTTTTATGGATTTTTTGGCGATTTCGGACTGCGACATAACTCTACGACGTTCGCTAGGCGGCGTTACGCAACTAACTCGTTATGCGATCCAGATGGCTGGATATAGACTAATAGTTTGCGAACAGGAACTGCTATAGCGTTTTGCGCGTTTCGTGAGCATTAGCTCAAATTTCTTGTACAGCTTGTTTGCTGCAAATCTTTGGACGTAGGCTGTAGATGACCGGTGACCGTTTCCAAAATTAGCGTGTTAAAATGACAAGCATAGCAACATATGGAAACGTATACTCTCAACTTTTAACAGACGTCCACAGGTTTTTTCACGCGATAAATTTCAGAACACACGTTTGTGATTGACCTGTAAACATAACGCTGTAATAAAACAAGAGATCACATTGCTTTTATATATAAAAAATAATAAAAATAATACTAAGATAGTTCTACTTAGAAATCCCTGTGAATTGTATACAAAGTTTTGATGTGCACATTCAGGTGGAGGAAGAACGCGTGTTGAAAATTTGGGAAAAAAATTGTGGTTGTGTCTTATTTTTATCGTTCTTCGTACGAAAAGTAACTTTGCCACTTAAAAATGGATGCACGTGGTGAGCTGGTTCAGAGCGCAAAGCTAGCAGAACAAGCAGAACGCTATGACGATATGGCTTCCTGTATGAAAAAGGTACGTGAGTGATGTTTATGTTAACGAAGTAGACAGAAATTGTGATTCACGTTTAAGTGGAATACTTAGTTGCGTGCAAAGTTAGAATTTTATTGTTACATGTTTCTGTTAGATGACATTGAATTGCTGTAGATGCATAATTATTAGAGTTGAACACGAACTTGATACATCTACAAATATGTGTAGTTTTCATAGAGGACTTGTAGAAACCAAAATGTGATGAGTCATGAGGAAAATTGTGTAAATGATATCTCTAGGTGACAACACACAACGAGGAACTGTCAAACGAAGAACGAAACCTGCTGTCAGTTGCATACAAGAATGTCGTCGGTGCACGGCGATCATCGTGGCGCGTCATTTCAAGCATTGAGCAGAAGATCGACAGCAACGAGCGGAAGCGGGCGATGGCTTGTGAGTATCGTGAGACGATCGAGAAGGAGCTCAGCGAGGTCTGCAAGGATGTGCTGGTGAGATGTTGTTTGATATTTGTGAGTGGCTGTGGCTACAATTTTTGCTCGTGTGAATTTTATCTTTCCCATTTTTTTCCGTTTTCCCCTGTCTTTTCTTTTTCCCCTCTTCCCCTTTTTTACCTTTTCTTTCTGTCCCTTTTTTTCTTCTCCCTTTCCTCTCTTTCTTGTCCTTTTCCTTCTTATGCTTTTTTTTTCCTACTTCCCAAATTTATTGCCCTTCTCTCTTTTCCTTTCTCCTCATCTCTGTTTCTTTTTTCTTTTCTTTTCTTTTCTTTTCTTCCTTTTTCTTAGAAGTTGAATCACTCAAATCCAGCTAAGGAGTCTCGGGATTGCTGTGAGCTCTCCTAGCAGGGTCAGGGCAGAGCCTCAGCCGAGATTAAATTTCGTGCATTTTAGCCTTAAAATTTGACATCTGGTGGCAGTAGTTTTTAATTATTTTCTTGAGAATTAACTGACAAAATTTAGTGCATTATAAATTTAGCTGTTATGTGCAGAATTGTCACATTAACTTAAAAAATTTCCAACATTTTGAGAGTGGGGTTTAAACCCGCATCTTTGAATATGATCCTGGTCAGCATGTTCAGTGCTTAATTATGTGTCTCTCACTAAGTCAGGTGATGCTGTTTGCAATTGTAATTCTTCTTAGCTATAGTCTTATCTTATCAAATTGGAAAATATAGGCTTTCAACTCTCTTAATTCTTCTCTTTGTTCGTTAACTGGTGAGCATGTTAATTTGCTGTATAGACTATTTTTACTTATACTTTGATTTTTAGTTTTGGCAGTCAGGGATGTGCATGAGACCTTCTGAGCCAAGATCGAGATGAGACTCGAGACCCATGTCTCCGAGACGAGACGAGACGTTGAAGCTCCCGAGACTCAAGAGTCTCGGGAGCTTCCTTGACGCTCCCGAGACTTGGGAGCTTCAATGTCTCATCGAGACGTTTTCTCAACTTTTCTGTGACGAATGGTAAAACACATTGACAGTGAGAAAAAATTATACGGATTAATTAACTCCCACCATGGTAAGCACTTTCTATTTGTGATTTTGTGGGTTTTTGCATTTTATTTTGACAATTATCATTGAATAATTAACGGCTTGCACCATAAAGAATTGCAACTTCAGTGCTGTAGACATGAGCCATTGTGTTTATTGCAATTTGCAAGCAACTAAAATTAGTAAACTATAGCTGATTGTAGCTTTATACGTTGTCTACATTTGGCTGATAGTATTCATTATGACATCATACATTTTATCTTCATTGCGACTAAATCATTTTATGACGAAAAAGACTGACATGACATAATTCTGTATTTATTATAAATAAATAAATGAAAAAGTCAAAACACAGTAAACCAGGGGTGCACAACTTCTCTGGGCATCTGGGCCACACGGGAGATAGATTCGAAGCTGCCGGGCCGCATGACCCCAGGCCATCATGAATGCTTCATAAATGTTATCAGTTATCTGGCTGTATTGTAGGGCCTTGTAGGCCACAATGCCACTTTTTGGCTCAATGCACAAATAATGTCCAAAATTAACAAAGACATGCATTCGAATAAAAATGAGAATTATGACAATTACAACTGGTGATCAAAAAGCAGTCACATCATGCAACAATCTACTCTAGTTAAATAAAATAATTCGCGCTTCTGAAGTTCTTCATCGCAATAATGTTACATGTAGTATCAGTAGAGTACGCGGTAATTTTCCTTATTCTACAGCAGGCAAAACGGGCCGCATCCTGGGTCTCGGCAGTCCGCATGCGGCCCGCGGGTCGTATGTTGTGCACCCCTGCAGTAAACGAATATGTCTAAGCCACAAAATGTCATGCTGGTTAGTATCGCTTCAACTGCAGCTACAGTATGCACGCTGCGCGCCTGCACAAAACGTCTCGACGATATGCAATGGCCCGAGACCCGAGACGAGACCTACTGGGCCAAGACCAAGACATATTGCTCCAAGATCGAGACGAGACCCAAGATGCATCGGTCCGAGATGAGAACGATACAAGACGTTAATACGTCACGAGATCGAGATGTCTCGACCGAGACCACATTCCTGTTGGCAGTATTACTCTTAACGTCACAATAGACTTCTTGATTGCACCAAAGTGTAGGTAAATTAGCTTTGCAAACTGTGGTCCTCTATCGTTAATCTCACATACTGCTTACTTAGATGACACTGATCGTGCAGAAATTCCCATTTATGCTCTGACCGTGAGCTCTGCTGATAATGTTGCATACTGCTTGGTCCTCATGTGTGCTAGCTGCTACTGCAGGATGCAATATGACATTCTTGTTTCATTATGCAAGTTATAAAGTTGAAATATGCACATGCTTATATGTGGTCGTTCGCTTGTCAGTTGTAGCATATTAACTGCATGCAGTACTTGCAACTTGCTTAGACATGGATAATTTTAGCTAGTTTCATCTTTAGCTGGTACAAAGAAATCAGCTAGTTGTCCGAACTATGCTGATGCTGTAACATCATTGTTGACACATGTATATATGGTGCAGTGAGTTTATGGTATTTGTGTGAAGAAATTGCTCGATGGCCATCTGGTGCCGAAGGCAACCAATGCTGAGAGCAAAGTGTTCTATTTGAAAATGAAGGGTGATTATTACCGCTACCTTGCCGAGGTTGCTGCCGGCGAGGACAAAGCAGGTGAGCTGTGTCAGAACAGTTCATTATTGTTACGTGCAAAAGCAGCTACCGGTACTGCTTTCAGTGCATCTTAGCTATCACAATTCTGTTCGTCCATCCGTCTGTCACACGGGTGGATCAGTCAAAAACAGTGCAAGCTAGGATTACGAAATCTTTATCATCGGCTGCCTGGAAGACTCAGGATGTCATCACTTCCAAGCTAAAGAATTTGGACTGCTATTGAGAACCGTAGTTGTGCTGTCTTGTCGTTTGAGTTCATACAGATGCCGGGTTTTCTGTGTCACCGGCCCAATGACATAGAACTCACTACTTTTGTGATACTCTTCACATTGTATCTGTTCTTGGATGATTACTATAGTCGTTTTCTGTCGAGAGTACTATTGTATACAACTCATTGTGGGCTTTTTGTTTGGCATTTAAATGGTATATAAATTTGCATTTTACTTGTTTACTTACTGTGCATTGTGTGCGTCAGACGTGGTGACAAAGTCGCAGGAGGCGTACGAAGCTGCGATGGAGATTGCCAAAGCCGACCTGGCTCCCACTCACCCCATCCGACTCGGCCTGGCTCTTAACTACTCCGTCTTCTACTACGAGATCCTCAACAAGTCTGACAACGCCTGCAAGCTTGCGAAACAGGTTTCTTTATGGCACAGTGTATTGTTTGGGGTTGAGTCAAACAGGCACTTACCCAATAAAATCCAGTTGGTTTTATTGGGAAAACCCACCACATATTTCACCCAGTTTTAGTTTTGTGCACCATGAATAACATCCATTAATTTGCAAATTTTTGAATATTTATTTTACATGTACAGTGTCTGGTAGTTCTCATTCTAATAACATCATGACATTGTCATAAGCGGTAGTTGATAGGTTAGTGTATTTTCTTGTGTTTGAATGTTGAAACGGTGGGTTATCACTTATAAGTTATGTTGTGCATGATTTGTGTTTCTAGCTGGTTCAGAAAATTTGTCATATAAGTCCATCTGTTTCAGCTGATATTTAATATTATTTATGTTATTCAGAAATGGTTTCTTGTTAAGGCAATTTATCTGGATTATGTCCAGTGAGTCTGGACTCTATTGATGGAGGTCGACGACAGATTTGTGCTAAAAACAACCATTTAGGTGATCGCATTGGTACAGACTGGACTAAGTTAGACGCCTCTAATAAATGAATTGCTGCTGTAGCATTTTTACAATATTTACTTGTAATAGTTAGCATGTGTGCAGGCTTTCGACGATGCGATTGCCGAGTTGGACACGCTGAATGAAGACTCGTACAAGGACAGCACACTCATCATGCAGCTGCTCAGGGATAATCTCACTGTATGTTGTATCACCTCTGGTCTTTGTGTCTATCTCTTTCGCTGATAAGGCCTGTTATGATCACTGCCACAACAATTTGAAAATTGTAAAATCTGGAGACTGATCTGACTTGCAGTAACAACGGACAGTGCGCCAGCTAAGCAGAAGCAGCTATAATGAATAATAATCAGTTAGATTGAATTCAGTGGTGAATGTTTATATACAGAATGTCTGTATGCATCTGGAGTTGGTGCTGACCACGATCTATAGAGAACCAGGACATATTGTGGCCTTTATTTTGGATTCGGTGTTGAATTGCTTTAGTTAGAACTGTTTAACGGAAGACATTTGAAATGGCGGTTCTGATTGTTGTGAAATTGTGTCAAATCACATATTAATGCTTAATTTAAAAAATGTGGCATTACTGTCAAAGATAATAAGGGCTTCATTTAACAGAATGGATTGAAATTTACGATCGCAACCTTGGCTTGCATGACTTGGTTTACTTAATTGTGACTCGTGAGCTTTATTCGTGCAACTACCTGGTTTATCCTTTAGACCTTGTTGCTGATGCGGTATAGTGTATGTTTGCAGCTGTGGACGTCAGATGCACAGGGAGATGACGACAAACCGGCCGACACCGGTGACAACTAGCTGTCAGCGTCGCTCGGCCGACCGGCTATCGTTTGATGGCTACCAGACATTCACGCTCCGCCGTCTACTCAAGTTTCTTGCATTCGTCATTCGAACGTCGTTATTGTCATTGTCCTGGGCCTGTTCTGTGATACGCTCAGGCTCGATGTCACTAAGTGGCACAGTGTTGAGAATCTAAAGCACTTAGTCGGCGGTACTGGTGTTATAGTTGGGCATTTCAGCTCTTTTAGCATTTACGTCGTTAATATTAACGCAAAATGTGAAGAAAGATATATTGTTTTATTTGAAAACATCGTTTATAACATGCAAGTTTGAAGCCAGTACAATTCGTCAAAAACTGTATGACAGTATCAGTTAACGATAAAAAAATTAGGCGTATTGGGTTCCAACTAGCACTCGCTGTGCATAGCATGTCGCATTCCTCCAGTTGATGTTAGAGCTTTATGTTTGATCATTTTTTATCCTGCAGTTTTTTTTGTTTTCCGTACAGTCTGAAAGTTGGAACTAGTTTTCAGTGCAATACGACACTGTGCCAGCGAACAACTCGTGGTTCCTACTGTCAGGGAAAGTCGGGGAAAATCAAAGTACCAGGGTGCATAGGTTAACAAAGATGCGGAAAAAATTTTGAACTGTTGTACGCAGACTGCATACAACAGCTCAGAATTTTTTCTGCTTGCTTCGCTCACAGATTATCTGTACCTGCAATTTAAAATTCGTTCCACTGGCCTTGTTTCTAGTGTGATTGCAAGCAATTGAAAACTGACACTGGTATTTCGCATGAACAGATTAGTCAGGGAAAACGATTCATTTTGTCCTGGAAAGTCAGGGAAAATAAATTCTGCAGAGTAGTAGGAACCGTGACAACTTGATCGTTGTCGTCGTCGTGTGGCTAACTGCAGTGTGTTCTGGTGTCGTTGTGGATCAGTGAATAGCATACGCAGGATTTCACAATAGTTTGGGTTCATGCTCCAATTTTTTTCTGGATCCATTTTTGGTCTTTGACGTTAAAGTAAAAATAATATTCAGAGGATTCTGTGACTTAGGAAACATGTACGGGCCTGGGTGCATTAATAGCACATTAATTAATGCGTTGAAAAAATTAACGCAGTGTGTTATTACGTTAAAATTATTAACACTTCAACAGCTCTAGTTGCAGTGCGTTTATTTCAGGCGCATGACTACTGCTCAGAGCAACTCATTGACGCTTTGTATTTTGCATCAGTGTCTCCGCATTGGAGTTGGAGCTGAGCGTTAGTTCCAGTTTAATTCATTCAACAGTAGGCACTGGGACTGTCTGATGTCACCCGCTTAGTGGGCACACAGAGCAACCAGTGAGCTTATCTTTTGTTCAGTTTCTGTCACAGCCGGAACCGCAACGTGAAGGATTACTGATGTTACTTGGAGTGGATAATTGCATGCCACGTGTGCATCATCTGTCCATAACAATTAACCAAACTAAGAATTCCACATTTTCCATTTTTCACTCCAGATGCATTTTTTTGTTCACTTTCTTGTGATGTTTGCTGCACTGCATTTTATTTAGCCGTTCGATGTGGTAGTTGTTGTTACTGTTTACGAATGCTGTACTAATACTTGTAGGAAGGTATGTATTTTACCGGTAGGTTGGATTTGGTTGGGTTTCACTATGTCCATGGAAGGTGTTTCATTTTCAGCTGAAAAAACATTCAAGAAGCATTAGATGTCATCACCAGTGGTGTAGCCGGGGGGGCCCAGGCTCCCCAATCCTCCAGACAAAACATAAGCATACGCATAAACTGCACGAAATTTGCCAATTCGGTCAGTTTTTTTGGGAAAAATAATTAAAATTGTTGCCACCAGATCTCATCTTTTAAAGCTAAAATGCACCAAATTTGATTTCAGCTGGGATTCTGCCCCAAACCCTGCTGGGGGAGCTCTTATTGCTCCCCTAGACCTCCTAGCTGCATTTTAGGGGGTCCTACTTCTAAGGGAAGGGAGGGGAGAGGTAATAAGGGGAAGGGCAGGGACAAATGGGGGAGGGAAAAAAGACAAGGCCCCCCAATTGAAATTTCTGGCTACGCCATTGGTCACCACTTCCATAAAGTAAGAGCATATCTCCTGAAGTAATGGTAGCATATTTGACAATATCCAGGGTTCCTGCAGGTCAGGGAAAACTGGAGAAAGTCAGGGAATTTGTGTTGTCAGGGAAATGTCAAGGAAAATATTATTTTTGAAAAGTCTGGGAAAATGATCTTGGATCATGCAGACTGTAGATAACTGTGATTTTTTTGCATCTCCAAATATTAAAAAGCAGGCAAATTTGCGGCTTCCATTGAATGTCCAAAAGCTAGATGTGTTTCAGCTTCAGGGGGCTTTGCCCCCTGACTCTCCGACTAGGGCTTTTGTCGTTTGCATATTGCTGTATTAATGCCGTTTCATTACTTAATATCATTTATGACATTTGTACGATAGGGTTATTGTTTCGATAATGTCAGGGAAATTGTCATTTCATGACTGAAAAAGCCTGGGAATTTTGCCACAGAAAACCTGTGGGAACCCTGAATATCTTTTATCAGCTTTGTTGCTGATGCACTTGCAAAATTTTGCGATTTTTCAGCCACAGTGAAATCGGGGCTGAGGCGTACGGTGTTTTCACTATGTACTAGAACATAATGGTATTTATGACTGTCACCAATGCTGTGCAGTTGTAATATATTGTCACTGTTGTTATGCATACGTGGCTTTAATGTTTCGATTCTGCATGCTGACTTACGTACGGTACCACGCAAATGTTCGTAACATGATGTTTTTAGTGACGTTTTGTTTTTGCACAGAATATTTACAGTTTTATGTGCTTTTTGAGAATACATGTGGCAAAAAGTTTGGCATTATGCAAAAAATATATCGATGCATAGGAACCCAGAAGAACTGGAGATGCTGATTTTTTAGAACAACTGCTCTGTTTATGTTGTACAGTGGCCACAAATAGTTTGCAAATAATGTAGGTATTCTAATTCTTCTTCTCCCCCTGTCCTCCAATACACAGCATTATGAGATTGATGACTGGAAGATAACAGGGAAGATTATTTGAACTGCCGTTATCATTACATAATATGCACAATTATAATTGGCAGTTCTTACCATTTTAGGTTTAGGTCTTTCTTGTGTTTTGTGTTTCATAAAGGTTTTTGTAAAGGTTAAACTTTTGTTCTCTTATCCTTCCATTACTATATGTTTGTGTGCATTCTGCCTGGAAAGGCCATCTCCGAAATGATGTATACAGTGTCAGTCGGGCAGGACGTTAAACCCTACTTGCTCACTCATTCTTCTTGCAGTGGATGTGTGCTTCGACCACTTTGGCTACGGTATGCTCATAGACAGCAAGTTGACTACTCATGTGCTAAAGATAAACTTCTGTAATTGATATAAGAGTCGGCACTTCTGTCTTGGCCTATCCTTCACAATCTTGCCGAGTGGCAGCTGATTGGCATGAGCTAGTGATATTTGCAGCAGCTATTCAGTGGTATTTTTGGAAAGTCTGGTAATGGAAGGAAGGAATAGAACGGGTAATGGAATGACGTATCGTATGTACTACCCATTTATTGGTTAGCCTTACTCGTACAGTCACTTATACCTCGAGTCAACTGTAGTTGCTTACTAATTTTGTGATTGCAAGTAATGATTTGTTCGTCCTTTGATATTTGAGGAATTGCATAAATCTGAAGTTGAAATTAATTGTAGTGTAGGTAGATTATGGTAGGAGGTTGGTGCACCTTCGATCGTTTGAAGGCAGTTGGTTGCTCAAAATCGATTAATTTGTTCAGTTGACGAAATGCATTGCACATCCCTTTTCTGGAATTGTAGAAACATGGGTTCAGTGCCCATAATGAAAATATTGGTGAGGTGCTGAAGCTGACAAAGGAGGAAATCTTGCTTGTTGCATACTAGCAGCAGTTACTAAAGTTTTACCGAGATGTTCAAGAAACACGGACACACTTCGATTATTTTGTTTTGCATGTTTTGCATTTACTTTGTGGGAGGTGTGCACACGTGTAATGGCACATCACTAGCTGTGACGTAGTAGCAAATAATTTATCTTTTCATCGGCAGACTTATGTTCTGCTTTGAATTTGTGTGTTTTATCAACTTTTTCATTTATATGTAACCTGTGGTCTTGCCTTTCATGTATTGAAAGTTTTTGTGTTGTTGCTGTCTTAATATATTCTGTTTTTGTTGATTTTTTAAAAATTAAGGGTTTCGAACACGTGCAAGAAGTTGCTGGGCTACATTCATTGTTTTGCATTTTGTCATATTTTTTGTTTTGTTTGCTAACCCGCCAATTCAGGCGCTACATGTGCTGTTGTAACGCAGTTACTACAAGAATGAGCACTTTGTGCTTGGGTGTATATTCTCTATAACGTGACTGGAAATTTTCACCATCTTCAGTCGTTGTGATTCTGTCAGTCTGTGGTATGTAGATGAAGCACTTATAATACGAGGGTTGTTCGATAAATAAGGTACAAAAGGGGCCATTCTGTTAGTTTTCGAAATATAAAAATTTGAAACAAACGTTTTGTAGCAAATTTTATTCTGAACATGTGTAGAATTTTTTTCTGTCAACAAGCTTCTGAATGCCCGATGGAAAGAACGATGCTGGCTGCTGTCCATGCCACTGAAAAACGACTGATTACACCTCGGTATATGCTGCAAATTTCTGCCTACCTAGCATTTTCTGACACCAAACGTGTGCTTTTCATATCATAAAACACATGTCGGCATATACTGATTTGCATTAAGTCTTTTTGCCTACAAGAAAAACAATAACGGCATACTGTTCATTATAGGAGGATTTCAGTGGCAACGTCACCGTATTTAATGTTTAGAAATCCCGTCATGGTGAAGTCACTGTAATAAAACTCACAGCAGAATTAAATTCTCTACAAACCGTATATTTCAGATTTTTAGTAGGCTGCTTAAATTAACGATTAATTAATCGATAAAAAAATTGTTCGAGTAATTTCTTTTTAATCAATTAAAATTCGATTAAATTTTGGACATGTGAACATCACTAATTTGCACATTTCTGCTCTTTTGTCCGAAAATGTGACATCACTTGTTTGTCTGCATGATTGGCTGAAAGCCTGAAATGCGTGTTAACTGACTGCATAGTGTACAAGTAGGCCTATACGTTTCC
>Ga0209367_1011978_pt1 | contig 11413 bp, 7 predicted proteins | sample WorMetLIZISLAND2_FD_187412 | JGI IMG/M metagenome (GOLD analysis project Ga0209367, IMG submission 187412) | Marine gutless worms symbiont microbial communities from Max Planck institute for Marine Microbiology, Germany - Olavius geniculatus... ... | reverse complement strand
CACCCCCACTTACCCGATGCACATAGAGACCAAAAGTAAACTTGTCAAAATGGCCAAAAAATGAACGGACCAGAGAGCGCCTCTGCACAAGTCTGATAAATGAGCTACCACTGAAGTCAGGTGACTATTAACTGATACGTTAAGGTTATCCCACACAGCCAAGCTAACTTTCTTTGGCTGAATTTGGTACTGAAATAGCATAAACAGCTTGACTGCTAATGACGTACAAAGATGACAGTTTTCTGACTTCAGAAATTCCACAAAATGGGCCAAAAAGGCAACAAACTCAGCCTAATTTAGTGATAAACATTGTTGAAACACAACAGAGCAAGGGTAACAGTAGATGAGTGAAAATGATGATTTACTGTAGTGACCAACATGTTGGTCTTGATCGACAAAGTCACTCTACGCCAGGCCCAGTTACTACTTAGACGACTGTCTGCAAGCAAGTAAACCATCTAGGTACAAAGCCAGCCAGCCAGCTAGGTCAACTCAGCCTTCTACCCTTCGTAGAATGGTAAAATGAGTATCAGCTTTTGGGTTGAGAAGTAGCAAATGGCAATGGCGAGTGCAGTACTGTAGCTGTCAGCAGTTTAGGTAGTTCTGTGGCTCAAACTGATTGGCTCGGTCAGAAAATTAGTGGCCGCACAGAGCTGTGTATGTTTATCAAATGAACTGGGTGAACTCCTGCAGTGGCTGTGCCATGTTGATAGCACCTAAACACTGTCCTCCACTATTACTATGACTATTACTCTTACTATGTCGATGGATGTAACATACGTGAAAGAGTCGACGGCCAGATCATACTGAAGCAATGTGTACCAAGTGCGCCAGCTCTCCAAGCACAAATGATTGGCAGCAGCCTCGTCATCGTTGTCAAGCATCAACTCACTGTGACAGAACATATGACCGCACATCATTGGAACATTAAAACACCAGCGTGCTACATTATGAAATTAAATATCAATCAATCATGTTTACTAAGGTCGTGGAACAATCAGTGAGTAGGGTTTAACATCCCGCCCGATACAGTATGGGTTATTTCAAGAACGGCCTTTGCAGGCAAAATTGCACACATACATAACAATGAAACAAAAAGTTTAACCTTTATAGAAAGTTTGACCTTTATGAAACACAAAACACTAAGTACAAAGTACAACTTAAACCTAAAATTGTAATAACTGCGATTATAATTGTGCATATTTAACAATAATGGCAGTTCTAATAATCTTCCCTGTTATCCTCCAGACAGTCATCAATCTCATAAAGCTGTCTATTCGAGGACAGCGGGACCTTCCAGCTCATCTGAGACAAACTGACATTACACCTTAAACACTTTAAGCGACTGGTAAAGACATTTTTGTTCGGGTGTTAAGATCGCAGAGCATTGTGACTAACTGTTAAATTGCACGTGCTGAGCCATCTTACTTACTTACTTACTTAGATATAAAACAGTTAAAAACTATGGGCCAGTTCAAAGAACACATAATACAGCATCTAACGTATGCCCCAATTTTATAAAAAAACATAAAAAAGCAATGTTAGGTAAGCAAAACTGAGCACGCTGCGAGAGCCTGCTAGAAACGAGTGAATATAATATTGTAAATTAATGCAACATATTCTCCCATTCCCAGCTCAACAAAAACAGCCTCTGGAAATAGGGTATACCAAATAGTAAGCTTTACTGTTTGACTAAATAAAAATAAATAATTCTATTATTCGGCCGAATACAAATATACAATTCAGCCCACTATCCAAACTGAATAGAATACGAATAGAATATTCGATACAGCCCTATCTCTAAGTAAGTAAGCAAAGTTATCAGACAAGCACAACTAGATGGCTAAAACTCTAAGCACATTATATGTCTCTCTGTTTGCTGGGTCTATGACCTTTGACCTCCACCCCCACATTGCAAAGAACGGTCTAAATCTGTCCCAAGATGCACCGATGACTGAAGTTTGGTGAAAATAACCCATCAACAAATACCAGAGATATCACGAAAAGAAAAATATTGAGATGCATAAACATTAAAAGAATCCAGCAATGCTGAATCATGCTAAACACAATGAAAACACGAGTCAGAATAAACAGACGAATGAATGACTGAGTGATGGACACTAAACACTGAACCAAGTTGCTAAATGTCACCTGGGCTGGTGTGCGACGTAGCGAATGACACGATCCATTAGTCTGTGATGAGAAACCTAGACAAAACATTAACCACCGATGGGTAATCAATCATAAACTACAAATTTGGGGCACGGCCCAACGTGAGGCCACCCCACGATGTAGGTCTGATTGGCAAATATCTAAAATGTCCCCCTCACTCCTAAACCCTTCAATGGATATCGCTAAAATTTGGCCTCAATTCCTGGTAGGTAAGTTCGTCCTTCAGCCTCATTTTGGTCATGGTCCACTGTTCAGTTTTGGAGAAGAAGTGGAAAATTTAAAAAACAAGAAATCTGAGCTTATGCTCACAGGATGTGCGAAAGCCAACAGCAGTTCCAATTCAGTAGTTTAGCCGAAAATTGGGATGTTCGCGCTAAGATAATATACAAATATCAAATTCTTTATCTAGATCGCATAACAATAGTTCCGTGGCGCCACCTTGTGAATAATATAGACTTGTGTCGCAGCCCAAAATCGCCAAAAAAATCCATAAAATCCCCTATTTTGGCGTTCAAGGTCATTCAAAGTCATTGAATTTGGCGCCAATCGAGAGCCAGTGGACGACTTCCTATTAGTGATTAATAGTAACCTAGGCCCTATCTCGCACCGTTACTGAGATACAGCAACTTATTGGCCAAAAATAGCAAATTTTGCCACCCCTCTCATTTAGCGCCCTCGTTTGGGGTGACCCCCTTCGAACTTATGAAAAAGCTTTACGGTTCCTGAAACTAGAGTCTTCCAGGCAGCCGACGATTAAAATTTAGTGATCCTATCTTGCACCGTTTTTGACTGATCAACCCATGTGATGGACGGATGGACAGACGGACAGACAAACAAACGGACGGACAGACAGAATTGCGATGGCTAAGACGCGCTGAAAGCAGTAGCTGCTTTCGCGCATAAAAACGAAATCACAAGGCCTCCCATTACTTTGTACAAGCAGCCGAACAATCAACGATAGAAATCCTGCAGTAAAATGACTGCTATTGACTCGTGCTAGAAGCATTTAGTATGACCCTTAAAAAACTAAGCCAACCAGAAGCTGCTTGCGAGAGTGCATATCTCCACCAAGTAAATTTGTACAAAAGTAGTAATTTTTCCCTGCATTTTAATAATTTCTGACTCAAAACGATTAACCAAAATTCTTTCCCTCCTCACTTTAATAATGAAAAGTGTAAAAGTCCAACCAGCATAGAGGCGACATGACGTCCTGCAGTCGCAATCACTCGCATGAGTTTCATGACGATCGGCAACGGACGACCGTAGACATCAGTCACCATCTGTCCATCACCTTATGGCATTTGTACAAACATAAACACAATAAAACCAGACTGACAAGCCTTGCTCACAGATAAGTACTGCCCACAGATAGCGGTAGTATCACACATGCACCTGAAAAATATTTTTTAAAACATGTGTGTCGTTAACCTTTGACCCATGACCTTGATATTCAGTAAGCTTCCAGTGATTATCAGAGTACACGTTCATGCAAAATTTTATCAAAATAACTGCAGCAGTTCAGCGAAATAGATTAAACTACAAACGTTGATCGTCGGCTGTGAAGAAGTATAACTTTTTCATCAAATTTTAATCAATAATTTTTTTATTCAATTAATTTTTAACACAAGGTTCATAGCAAACTGAAATGACAAAATTCAAGAACTTTTCAAGGACCTAAAATTGTGGTTTTCAAGAACCAAAAGTATCGATAAAAAGACATATCATACTTGCACTACATCAAAATTTAGAGTGAAATATATATGAAGCAGAATATGTAATACACAGTGAAAAGTTTTGTTAAGTAAGCAAGTGAACCATAAACAAGTAGTGGTGAAATGCCAAATTTTACAAAAATGCTTTCTTCAAAATTTTAATATGCAAAAATTTCAAAATATGAAACATTCAAATTCAAGGACTTTTCAAGAACTTTCAAGGGCCTGGAAAATTTTTTTTCAAAATTCAAGGACTTTCAAGGATTTCTCAAGGACCCTATGAAGCCTGTTAAGTAAGTAAGTAAGTAAGTAAGTAAGTAAGTAAGTGCATATTTAGAGTGCACAATGTCAGCCAGTGGCCGAATCTGAGGCACTTGGCTGAGCCGCTAGGGGAAGCAGTAGGCCTGCTGGAAGCAGTGAGTTTTAAGGAGGCGATGGAAAGTGTCTGCAGAGGTAGAACTACGGGTACTAGAGGGTAGTGAGTTCCAAACTGTAGGGGCTGCAATGCTAAAACCGCGGGAGGCAAAGGTTGTGCGGACACGTGGAACCGACAGCAGATTGGTGTTGGCCGAACGCAGAGAACGTATGGGACTGTGATAATTGAGCAGAGAACGTAGATAAGCAGGCTGAGAAGAGTTGAGAATGTTGTACGTCAATGTGGCAAGTTTGAATTCAATGCGTTGATCAATTGAGAGCCAATGTAGATCCTGGAGAATATCAGATGCGCGAGTACCAGGAGGGAAGGCGTGACTGGCAACAACTCTGGCTGAAGACGGTTGATATTTTTCTGAGTGGTGCCGAAAAGAAGAGAATTAGCGTAGTCTAAGCGAGAGCAGACCAGGGACAAGATTAATTAACAAGATTAATTGATAAATTAGTTGTTATTTTCCACAGCCATAAAGTTAATCTTAGTTTATTTAACTGGCACTTAAAAATTAGTAGTTAGAGTATTAGCAAAAGTAATAACAGTGGAAATTCGCTCACAGTTTGGTGTCCACGTGAACGGCAAAAACTCGCGGAATAAAATATCCATCAGTCGTGAACAACTAAATATCTACCACAGTGACACACAATGTCCAGTCAATATCACAGTATAAACATTAACAAATGTAGCACAGAAAAAGCCAGACAAACCTGTATTTGAGATGAAATCCGACTAAAAAATTCTATACTTAAAACAAAATTAGCACATGAATGCAGAAATGTTTACAAATACTGTGGCATTACTTATGAAAATTGCAACTAAACATAAGCATGCCTTCATTCTAATTATATCGCTTAACTTGGTGAAAGAGAGATTCGATAAGCAAAACCAATATAGCAGCAGTTGCTGTATGACTACACTGTGAGGCATAAAAAACACACAAAAATTTTTTTACCATAACCTGAAGTGTGGCTCAGTAGTCTAACGGAAACGTGTCGGACTTGTAATCCTGAGGTAACTCAGAGGCGCAGGTTCGCCTCCGCACCGGGACACTGCCGAGTAACAACCTTAGGCATTTTGTTCACACACATGTGCCTCTGACAGCAAGCAGTATAATTTGGTACCGGCTTCACCGCTGCGGCGTAAACAGGCACACCGCGCGATACACTGGCCCCGTATCCATGGTGTCTGGCTGAGGGCCTTAGGAAACGAAGATCAGCGCCGCCCTATGGGCCGTAAGGCTCGGGAAGGACTATGTTACGTTTACGTTTTTTACGTTATAACTTGAAGAAGGGTTATCCAGTTTTAATAATTTTTGGTACACATATTCATGACACAACTGGCCGTCAAATGGCCATTCAGTTTCCCGCCTCACCCAACATCTGCTTCTGCACTACCTGGGAAAAACAAAACAAGCAAAATATTACATTTTTATTTAAGGCAATATCATTATTTGATTAAAATAATGCACATGTGGCACATTTTTTCCAAATTCCTAGCACTTTGGTTGAGAGTTTATCGAAGTGTTTAGTTGTGCAATATTCGAAATATCGGCCATTTGTGCAAACACAAACAGGAAGATGCATTCTCCATTCAGTGATAGCAGCGTGGATCATGTTCTGCTTCAGACTTCAACCAGTCGCTTTTTGAGTTCACTGATATTTTTAAACAGTGTCCCATAAACTTGCTGCTGCATAACACTGCAAATACTGTCGAATGGACTGTGATCAGAGCTGTTACGTATCTGTAATCATTAAATTTACTATGCTTTTCTTTTTTTATCTCATGTTGCACTTGTTCTGTTTCCCCAGGTAGTGCAGCAGCAGACGTTAGGTGAGCTGGGAATTTGAATGGCCATTTAATGGCCAGTTATGTCAGAAATGTTTATACCAAAAACTGTATAAATCTCGTTACCCATCTCCAAGTTCCTATCAGTAATGTTACGGATGATTTTTGGCGTTTTTTGTTCATTTTAATGCTGATTTCATGTGTTTTAATTTCCCCACGTAGTGCAGAAGCATATGTTGAGTAAGGTGGAAACTTGAATAACTGTTTGATGGCACGTTCTGTCTAGTATAGTTGTACAAAAAATTATTAAAATCCGATAATCCACCTACATGTTATGATCGATAAACTTTTTGCGTGTTTTTTATGCCTCACACTGTAGATCAACTAGCAGCAACAGCAAAAACAGCAATAAAAATCAACTCACAATAAGTAAGGTAAATTTTGCTAAGACTTTAATCTAAGACTTTCTTGCTCTAAAGTACGATGTACTTGGCTGGGAATTAATCAACTTTGGCCTTCGACTAAAGTCTCAGCGAAACTTAAACTCATCCAATTTGGTCATCAGTAAGATTAAACAACAAAAAACAGATGGGTGGGTCACGTTCTTGGTCACTATACGAGGGGTGTTCAATAACTTCCAGGACTACGTCCTTAATACAGCGACAGTAAACTGCATATTTCTGACAGTTATGTTACTTTTTAACATATTCTCCCTGCAGTTCACTGCAATGTTCCCATTGTTCTTCTACAAGTCGGCTGGTACCCATAGCATTAAGCTTTTTATTGGCACCTGTAGAAATTTCCGGACAAAATGCTGTAAAACATCTCCATCGTTTCTAAACGTAATGTCTCCAGTGATTCGCTCTGTGGTCCAAACAAATGAAAATTACTTGGAGCTAAATCTGGACTGTATGGTAAATGCTGTACCAGTTCCCAGCCGATTTTTTCAATTTTCTTAACTGTCTAATGGGCCAATTGTGCGGTGGGGCACTGCCATTTTCACCCTTCTGCAGCAAACCTGGTCAATTGCTGCGAATTGCTGGTCGTAATCAATCAGACAATAATGCCTGGTAATATTGTTCATTCACAGTATGTCTTTCAAGCAAAAAAGTCTGCAAGAACAACTCTTTAAGTAAACCAAAAGATGCTTTGTCCGCAGCTGACCGTTTTTGCCATATGCAGTGCTCCAACAACGACATCATCGCTAACTGACTAATGATCGCTGCAAATGCAGGCATACTATTCAAATACTTTCAAACATGATAAAGTGTCACTGCTTAGGCTACAGATGTTGAGCAGTAACAAGAATCAATTATTGAAAAAAGGTCAGAAGACAACAAGACATTTGAAAAGTAATACACAATCTGATGGAAGTCATTTACCTGCTGCTTACAGCATAATGCCACGAGAAAAAGATAAGTCATCAATAAAAAAAAGAAAAAAACAAAAAAAATTGGAACAAAATAGAAACAGAGAATAGAAGTAATCGTGAGACATGATACTTTGACAGCCGACTGCAGCGAGTGACGTGCGATTCTTATAAGAACTTCAATGATTTGAACGACGATAAATGGCGACGGATGACATTTGTCGACAATGTAGCATAAACGTTCTATCAGAGATGTACGCAGTAACCCCTAGCAATACGGACATGGACAGGACTGTAGCAGCAGCAGAAGCACGATCATCCCAGAAAACTGCATATGAAATGGGAAAAAAGTATAACAATCTGTGTAATTCACCTCCAAAAATCCTCGTAATTTTAAAATTTCTCATAAACATTTGCTGCTTCACAAAGTGTAAGTTCACTGTGCTCCAAAAAGTACTACACCAATGCTCAATCAATAACTTGGTCAGGACTCAACGCATTTTCAGAATTCTTTCACCGCCGAGCAGACTTTCTGAAAAATATGTGGTAAAACTACCATTAAAGAATAAAGATCCCACCACACTCAATATGCTTCGCTGTAGGGTTGTTAAACGAAGTTCAAATTTGCGAACTTTGAATTTCAGGTTCGAATTCGTATTCGTTTTTCAGCCCTTCGATATTCCAATCCAAGCATCACTAATTAGACGCAGACAGTTTTGCCTTGAAAGTGGAGTGCTGTTACTTCAGCGGTGCACTGTGTGATGATTTCTTTGTTCTCTGCCGGCCGTCAATTCAAGCAACACCCGCCGCGTGTTTGCTTACCTCTCCCCTCCCCTTTCTGCATACCGCCACGGCGTTCAATTACTCTCCTCTTGCACTGCGCCCCTGGCGCGTGTTGTATACTGATGCAAGCTATCAAAGTGACAAATCTTGGTGGCCCAGACACAGAGCAGACATCAATCTACGGCAATAGAGCGCGACATGGCTTGACATCCTGGCTGATTGCACTGTTGATAAACTGCTTCCTGGCGTGTGGCGTGTGTGCTGTGACCTTCATCTCGCCCCACAGTGCAGACATCAAACGCAAATTGCTTAAGATTCTCCACAAATATATAAACAAAGTTCGAATTTAATCCGAATTTTAACGGTCAAAATTCGAGTTTGGAAAAACCGAATTTAACATCCCTACTTTGCTGCACTAATTAGTGAATGATGCCATAACAATAAATCGTATCCATCATATTGAATATTGATATCAAAACATCTATATAGCATGTTATCTGTTCATGAAACACTTAAATACAACGTAATATAAAGTACAATTAATGTTGACTAATAGTGATTAATTGCCATGACTGGAACCCCCATTTTAATGCAGGACCTGCAGCCAGTAACCATTGAAGTAAACATTACCACTGAAAATGCATTATAGAAGCAAAAATTGGAACAAAATGAAGAAAGAGGCCATTATATTTTCATCCGAAACAAACACGATCTTACCTTTCAAGTCCACGAATCACTGTGCAAAACTGTATCAAAATCGAATCAAAATTGCAGCCAAGAAGGAGTGTGTACTGACAGAAAGATACAAGTAATATTTATGATCTGTCCAAAGTACAAATAATTATTAAAGTCTGTCAATCCTTCCTCAAGTTACAATCAAAAATGTCAGGGATGTTTTTGAGACACATTGTAGTTACAATAAGCTGACCTGAATGACGTCACGCTTGACAGTGTCAAAGTCAGTCTCAGCAGCATGCATAGACTGTTTAACGTTATCATCATCATTAGTGGTGTGATAATGCGGGGATGCTGAGAGATACGGCAGCAGGCCAGCACTGCAATGATGCCAGCCAATCACTGCGTCCGCCACAACCTACACACGAAACAATGGTGCTGCCGTGTAACAAAAGTACCAACCTACTATTCCAAAGGTATACTATTCCGAAGGTCTGCTATTCTGAAAGTCCATTCTGCAAATACACGCTACAGTGCTAGGGTTTGGGTTAAAGTTAGGATCAAAGTTAGGGTTACGGTCAGGGTTAGTGGAAATAGTAGACTTTCAGAATAGGTGACCTTCGAAACAGCGAACCCAAATCATAAAAAAGGGGAGCCATACCCACAAAGGGCATTGGCAGGGTGCTCATCTCCCTTTCTATGGCCGCTGAGTCCATAGCTGGATAGACCACAACTGGGACGCCAGACCTACGGTTACCTTCCCAGAGGCGGGGCATCACCACTCTTTGACCGTTACCATATTACACTGCTTGGTGAACAGAGGCACATGTGTGTGAACAATTTGCTCAAGGTCGTTACCTGGCAGTGCAATGGGCAAGAGTCGAACCAGCAACACCAAGATCACTAGTCAGACCGTTACATTACCAAGCCACACAACGTGTAGCAGTTAAAAATGACACAAACCTTCTCCAGTCATTGAAAATAAAATGTTTCAGGAAGATACTGAAGATACAGTGGCAACAGACAATCGAGAACAAAAAGATGATAAAAAGCACGAGCACATGCATCAACATCATGCAGAAAATGATGGAAAATAAACTGAACTTATTTGGTCACATATGTAGAGAAAGAGAGAGCATAGAAAGTATAAAGTATAACAATAAAATATATTTAAAAATGCAGTCGATAACCACTGTAAAACAGCTTGTAGTACATATAACGCAAAAAAGACTGCAGTCTGGAAGCTGCTTATTGCTGTGGCGCAGGCACAAAAATAGAAGAACAAAAGAAAAAATGCAACACCGACACCTCATCGTCAGAGAAGACAATTGAGTGCACAAAGAGCATTAACAGCTGCAGCAACTGAGTTAAAGGTTAACGATGGTGTATCGCTCCTAGAGAACTATCAAAGAGATACAGAGCATCACATGCCATATGAGATCACACAGTTTTACCTGCCACCCAACACAGGTGAACGTGCCAAACCATAAGCCAAGCCAGGCAGGCTAGCACTCAATTTACCCACCCCGTAGGGATGGAAGGCTGAGTTGACCTTGATGTTGCTTATGTACCTGGATGGTTTGACAGCGACCAGACCGGAGTCAACACATGACCTCATGATCATACCATTACACTTCCAAGCCACCTGCAGCACTGTGATACTACTACAAATACTACTACAACTATTACTACTACTATATCAATGATACCTCGTCACTGGAGCAGACAATTAATGCATGAAGGGCGTCAATGGCTGCAACGATGGAATTGTCAACTGCACTGATGTCCAGTGCCCAACGTACCACAAACACAAACCCAGCGTCTATGAGAGCAGGAATTATACCAGTGGATAGACAGCCACAGTACTCACCACGACGAGCCTACAACAACAACTACACCCTCAGCGATACTACAACTACTAGTCACACTACTAATATTCACACCATCACGACTAATACAACACTGCGTCAAGAAAACGTCGCACTTATTGTTATCCATATATTTGCCAAATACTAACTTTTACAATGTGTTCACTGGCACACTCAGCAAAATTTGTAATAAAGTAACTGGTTACGAAGACGTAGTTGGTCCATTTGGTGCAGGTAACCCCAATAATAACTCCTCGCATCAGTTGTCCCTTTGCAGCGTACATGGTCTCATTGTCTTAGGTTTGAGGCTTTAGCTGATTTACCAGATGACGTAGAATCAGCATGGTCATCAGTGCGCGACTCGTTCCGACCTGCTGCTGAAGAGACGCTCGGATTTGTAAAGCCACATAGGCGTCCCTGGCTGACTTCAAACACCCTCAAAATCCTAGAGAAGAAGTCGGCTGCATGTCGGGCTAATGACACTGCTGAGCGTAAGCGGCTACAAGGTGTTTTCCAAGCTAAAGCTAAGGCAGACCGCGAGGCATATTTCAACAGACTGGCTGATGAGACTGAAGAGGGTATGCATCACAACGATATGAAGCCTGCATACAAAGCCCTCAGG
>Ga0209367_1011977_pt1 | contig 11413 bp, 5 predicted proteins | sample WorMetLIZISLAND2_FD_187412 | JGI IMG/M metagenome (GOLD analysis project Ga0209367, IMG submission 187412) | Marine gutless worms symbiont microbial communities from Max Planck institute for Marine Microbiology, Germany - Olavius geniculatus... ... | reverse complement strand
ATAAGTAATTGTTTATTTACAGTAGTGATGAAACGAAAACTAGTTTAGTTACTTGATTTCATTCGATTGTCATATAACCGCAGTTTAATGGAATATCTGAACTTTTGCTGCACAGAATTTAGTAACTGAATGGAATAAATTTACGCATTTGCGTTAATTTTTTTAACGCGCGTTAATTTATTAACACGTTAATTAACGCGTCGACTGTGACAGCTCTAGTTTTTTCGTAAATTGTTTGTTAGTTTGACTTATATGCGTAGATTTTTTTTGTAAATTAGTACACAATCTAATTAGCCATAGTGTATTTATTTACGATTTTATCAAAGTGAAGCAAGAGAGCTAATCTGTTGTATCGTAATGTGTAATAATGTTTGCTTGACACTGTTGCTTATTGGCACATTCTCAGTGGTTGACGATTTGAAGATTTGCTTTGCTTTTCCTGTGTTTTGCAGGCACTTGTTCCTCCATTGGCCTGCAGTTTTTCTAAAGGTGAGTAAGTGTTCTTTGGCGTAAATGATTAACCATGTTTGGTTGAGCCATTGATTGCATGATGACAGCGTATGTGATTTATTATCAAATAGTCGTGGGTTTGACTCATGTTTGGGTTGCTATCAAGTCACATCTCTGGGCAAGTTGTTCGTACACATGTGCTTCAGTTTACCAACCAGTATAGTTTGGTACGGTCAAAGTTCGGTGATCCACTGCAGCTGGGAAGGTAACCGTAGGTTTGGTGTCGCACTGGCCATGTGTCAGTGGTTCATCCCGTTGTGAGCTCAGTGACAGAGGTTTATTGTACAGTTAATCTTATTTACATCAGTGATTTCACACAGTGAACTTCATTATACCTCGACACAAAAGACCTGCATGCATGCGATTGGTTCAAATCTCGTCATGTGACATTGACAGATACGCACTGTCGCCCGGACGCGTGGGCAACAGTTCACGCAGCCAACAGTAAAGTGAACTGTTGCCCTCTGATGCGGATAGAAGTGAAGTCATCAGATGATTTTTATCTGTAACATTGCTATAGCATAGCATGGGACAGATTATAAAATCACTTCTGTCTTTCTGTCAGTCTGTCTGTAAACACTCCTACGGCCGCAATTTTGATTCGATTTTGATGAAATTTTGCATAGTGATTCGGGCACCAAAAAGTAAGATCAAGTTTATTTGGGATAAAAATCTGATAACCCCTTCCCCTGTTTTACCCCAATTTTTAAAAATTTGCATTACGGCCCATGGGGCTTCAAAACTGTATAACTCTATCCCCATAAAAGATAATAGTTGTGCTCTGTGTTTACCTACCCCTTATTTTTTTAGTTGGGCAATCTAACGGTGTCACTTAAACTTACCCCCTAACAAGCCCTGTTACCATAGCAACCATTCAAAAATTGCAAAATTTTACATTACAGCCAATATAGATTTCAAAGTGGTATAACTCGGTCCTGGTAAAAGGTAATTGCATGCTGTTTGCACCTACCCCTTATTTTTGAGCCTGAGCTATCCAATGGTGTCATTTAAATTTCTTCCCTGCAGATCCCTGTTGCCATGGCAACAAATTTTGGGACAAAATTGACTATAGCTCGGCCCCCGTGAAAGATAATTATGCACTGTTTGCACCCACCCCTCTGTTTTTGGGCTCTGGCTATCGAATGGTGTCTCTGTTGCCATGGCAACAAATTTTGAATTTTGGGACAAAATTGACTATAACTTGGCACCCGTGAAAAATAATTTCTAGCTGTTTTCACCTACCCCCTATTTTCGGGCCCAGGCTATCTGATGATGTCATTTAAATTTCTCCCCTGACGACTCCTGTTGCCATGGCAACAAATTTTAAGACAAAAATTGACTATATCTCGGCCCCTGTGAAAAATAATTGTGCGCTGTTTTTACCTACGCTTCTATTTTGGGGCCTGGGCTGTTCGATGGTGTCATTTGAATTTCTTGCCTGCTGACCCCTGTTGCCATGGCAATGAATTATGGGACAAAATTGACTACAACTCAGTCCCCGTGAAAGATAATTGCACCCTGTTTGCACCTACCCCCCCCCTTATACACAGCTGCTGGGCTATATAGCATTGCAATGGGACAGATACCTCGTTCCACAGAACACATTTCTAGTTGTTTAAATGTTTTTGTTTAAATATTCTGTTTTGGTTTTGAGGTATAACAAAACAAATAGTGACTGGTGTCATCGATCATCATTGAAAATTTTTTGCTGTTGGTTCGTAAAATGCTTTCCTTAGCTTTTGGCCTTGAGGAAAGAAAACATTTTACGATGCTCGGGCAAAAAAATTCATTGATGACTTCAGTGCCAGTCACTATTTATATAACGTTGTCTAGTTTAAGACATGTTTACCTTTGCTGATTGTAGTACAAATGATCGTTAGCAATAATATCTGCTGTGATGATTTCATTCTGTTGCAGTGAATCCAGAGCTGCTAGCAGTAACTGATGAGGATGGAGGCATTATGCTTATTAACACCAGTCTGACAGGCGCTGAGTCCATTGTGCAAGGTTAACCCTTTCTCTCTGATGTAGCAAGTGCCATAAGTTAGAAATGTAGCATGCCAAGTTTCTGTCATAACTTGTCCAAATACTGACCAATAAGTTTTTTTAAAAACTAGCAATTTGGGACAGAGCCCAATGTGAGGCCACCCAGGATCGTTGGTCTGATTGGGGGAAAATTTAAGGGGTTTAAATTCCCCTCATAGCAACATTCCATGACCAAATACTGACCAAAATTTTCTCGGTGCACTATGAAAAATTGCAATGAAGTAGTTTCGTTGAATTTGTCAGTTAATTTGCCATTCTTTTGCAAGCTAATGTGGCTGGTGAAAATTATGCTAAGGGCATGGTGACAAACTGTGTAGCCTACAACTCATGTTTTCTACACTGGCTGTAGACTGGCAGGCTCATCGGAATGCAGTATTCGATGTTGATTGGATGCCGGGTGAGAACCAGCTTATAACGGCCAGCGGAGATCAGAACATTGCATTATGGGACGTCTCAGCTGAGACAAGCATTGCATCATTCCGTGGTCATACGAGCAGCGTTAAAAGTGTCAGCTTCGTGCCTTCTCAGAACGGTTGAACTCGTTTATTTTTTTCTTGGTTTGTCTATTCATCTTTTGTTGCTATGTATTGGCAAGCGACATTATTTAGGCTTTTTTGCAGTGTTTGGCCCTTGTTAGTCCGCCCGATTGGAAGGACTTCTGTTTTACGCATGATGTTTTTTTTTCCCGACGCAAGATCTCCGAGATGCGTGGGCCGACCGGCGTGAAATTTTGCACGATGGTCAGTAATAGGCCGTATTTTATAATGCCGGTCCAAAATTTCAAGGGGCACACCCCAAAAAAATTTGGGGGGCGAAAAACATGCAAAATTCAACCCGATTTCGGACGACTTCGAAGTTCGGCGGCGAATATCTCCGAAAGGGATGCAGATATTCAGAATCGAATAGTCATTCCGTGTATGGCGATTCCTCCTGCGTTAGGCGAAACAAGTATGGTGAAGTTTGGTCCAGTGACCTTGGAGATTTAGATGTGAAATCATACCCACCTAAAGCGCAATTTTCTGAAGACCATATTTCGGCCCATAGGGGGTGCTGCGTTCCCAAATTTTTACACGCGCTAGAGAATGACCATGTCTTACTAGCGCACCCCCTGCCGGGGACGGGGGCCCCCTTACAACTTTTTCAAAGGGTGGTCAAAAATTGGCATAAAATGTAGCGTATTAGACGAAGGATCTTTGGAGCCAAAGTGAGTAGCTTCATGAGACTTTGCCACGTGACGTGCTGCTAGATGGGGGTGATAACGCGGGTACAACTTTTAGGGGGCACCGCCTCCTTAAAATTTGGGAGTGCAAAAAACGCGCAAAATTTAGTACGTTTAACGACAGCTTTCGACTTTGAGCGCAAATATCTCTGAACTGCATAGGGATATCGACGCACGGTAAACGGCGTTATCAAATACAGTTAATTCCGCGTTGAACCAAAAAAACTGTGTAAACTTCTATCTTCTACGAACCAAGTTATAAGCGTTAATGTTGACCTACCCTAAGTCGCATTTTTCGGAAGATCATACAGTGTATTTCGGCTCCTAGGGGATGCTGCACCCCCAAATTTTTACACGCACTAGAGAATGACCAAGTCTTACTAGCGTACCCCCCACCGGGAACGGGGCCCCCTTACAACTTTTTTTCAAAGGGGGGTCAAAAATTGGCTTAAAATGTAATAAATTAGCGCTTATAACTTCGGAGTTAGGGGGTGTAGCTCGACGAAACTTTGGCACTTGACGTGTCTCTATATTGGGGTGTTAACGCAAGCACAAATTTTGGGGGCACCGCCCCCTTAAAATTTGGGAGGGCAAAAAACGTTCAAAAATCGGTGCGATTTACGACAGCTTTCGAGTTTGAGCACAAATATCTCTGGAACCGATAAAGATAGCGACATAATCTAAACGGCGTTGATGAGAGTGATCCTTTCTGCGTTGAACAAAAAAAATTTTGTGAAATTCCGTCCACTACAAACCAAGTTATAAGCGCTAATGTTGACCTACCCTAAGTCGACGAAGCACGTTCGGCATATGCCAATGCATTTGATTTCGGGCCACGTGACTTTGATGCCGGGGAAATTCTCCCCCCCCTCTTTACCCCCGCTAATTTCCCCCAATCGGACTTAGGGCGCCGGGCGGACTCACGTTGGGCTTTGCCGCAAATTTCTAGTTTTTTTTGGTTACCAGTGCAAATTTTACCTTGTTGATGCAGTTCACACTGTGCAACTGTCATAATTTCTATCGGGTTTTCTTGTAATTATCTGCAGGTAGTCTGAAATGCAGTGCACTTGGTTTAGCTTTCCTCTCAGACAAGAATTGAACAGATGTATGAGAAGACCCAAATTTGCTGTGATATTTGAGTAATCTGAGTGGCATATTGCCAGCTGGTAGCTCATGATCAACGAAGATTTTTTTTACGCTAGAATTCCACGTGTGGATAAACGCTGGAGCAAGTGTATTTCAGTTGCAGGAGACCGTGTTGTGAAGTGACGAAATATGATGCACATCTCTTTGGGCAGCTATCTCATGCTACAAAGTAAGTTTCTAAGTAGGTAGGTAATTTATACAGCAGATCAACTGTAATAACTTCGAACGCGCTCGATCTGCTAGTAGAACGAGAAGTGAAAATGTTTTAGATGGCGTCCAGAAGTACGGTAGGTAGAGAGTGTGTGGTGCACTCTTCGGAAGAGCGTTTCAAGTGGATGGACCAGCGTGTCCAAAAGCACGGTTTTGTGGGTTGCCTGTCGTTTGTATTTTGTGTGGCATTTTGCTCGTTGCAGCACTGTTTGCATCCGGGTCAAGAGATGGTAGCATCATGCTGTGGGACAAGCGCGTCAGCCACAAAGGTGAATTAGTATGCTTCAGTCACGCATGACCTGTGGTTCATGTATTCTTATAATGTTAGATGCAGATATGTTTAGCAGCATTTCTTGTTTTGAGAAACTATTCCCCTTTCAGTTTCTTAAGCTTGGTTAAGCTATGATTATGATAGTGATGTTGAGGATGTAATAGGTTGTTTTTTAGACTGCACTGATACCATGTTTCGATTGCTCCATAATTATTTTAATTTTCGATATGACCAATTCAAGCTTAAGTAATAGTTGAAATGTTGATGACAAATAGTGCCCATTTCTGGTAGCCTGCAGCTGTCTTTTTTGTTTTGTAAGGGTTCAGTAAAAATTGTATGGATCTGTTTTTTTCTAGGGACGAATGGCAATCGGAAGCACAGGAATTTTTTTATCACATTTAAGTTGTGTCTGCAGGTCAACTCAACTTGGCCATTACTCTGGGGGTAAGCACAATGAGTACCAGCGAAGGCTGAGGTGTAAACAGGCACACTGCATGATGCATTAGGCTTGTTTCCATGATCATTTTGCAGTGTAAACTGGTGTCTGGCTGAGGGTTAAGGAAACAGAGAAAAGTGCCACTCGATGGGCTTTATGCCTCAGGAAGGACCAGAGTCACCACAAATCTGGAATACTCAGAAAATTCTTAGCATACATGAAGCACACTTCAAGCAAGCTTAGAGTGCACGTTGTGCCCGTGTATATTGAATATGTCTGCTTCATGTCTGCTTCCTCGTGTAAACGGGGTATAAGAGAATTTTTCCTTCTACTTTTTGGTGATGCTGAGGACTTTGTTTTTCATGCTTCGGCTGTGTCTGTATGGTGAAAGATGGTCACATGCCTGCAGTGAATGCAATACGAGGTGCTCACAGCAAGTCCTGTGTTAAAACTCATCTCAGCAACAGAAAAACTTCGCCATCCATCGACTCCAACAAAGTATCGGTACTCAGCTTCTTTCTGTTGTTTTATTTCTAGCTGTTTGTGATATTTTATCATATCATTCATAACATTTATTATATTTGGGACTAAAATTTTGTGTTCTAAAACAGCTAGCCTAAGAGTTTGGGACCCTCAGGATGGTTGAGGGACGAAGGAACGAGTAAAGAAGGAGTGAACGTGGAAGAAAAGGGGCATAAAGCATTGGCAAGGGGAGTAGAGACAAAAGGCGGAAGGGAAAAGGGATGGATGGAAGTGGAGGCAGGGATAGGAAAGAGTCTGAAAAGGAGCGTGACATTAGCTCAAAAGTGGGGAACTTTAGCTTAATTTTAATTTCATATTTGGGGGGATAGAAGCCATTGGCAATCTGACGACATTTGCCTACATTACATAACAAGAAAAACCCAGCTAACGCAAAGGGGAACATGTGACAGCGATGCATGTGTGAATGATCGGTGCAAACGAAATCTAAGCTCACATCGATGTTTCATTTAGACTCTACGGCGGATGACGCCTAGTGCCATATCCAGTGCATGAATTGCAGTATTGATGCAGATTTGAAAGCCCAGTAAAACAAAATCACTCGCCAGAGGGCGCCAGACGACGGGCACCTGAATATCTATAGTGTTTTACTTGTACTCACCATGGGACGTGACCTGTTTCGCTCTGCCAATGCGGTATCGGCTGAAAATCGCCAATTTTTTTACTCCCCTCTCATTTAGCGCCCCAGCTGCTAGTGACTCCTTTCGAATTTATGGAAAGGCTTTATGGATTCTGAAACTAGAGTCTTCCGGGCAGCCGAGGTGAAGATTTGATGATCCTAGCTTGCACCGTTTTTGACTGATCCACCCGTGTGACGGACAGACAGACAGACGGACAGAATTGCGATGGCTAAGACGAGCTATAGCAGTACCTGCTGTGTGCTGTCGCACGTAAAAATGAAATTGTTTTAAGTTATATGGGATACGATTGTAGTGTGTGAATGGTGAATATGTTAGGAGCGGCTGCAGAGTGTGACTTCGGTCGTGTTTCAAGATGACTCCACGCTCATGTCAGCCGGCAGCATAGACGGGTCAGTTTTAACATTGATATTACGTTAAGGCTGCGATGAGTTAAATTTTTTTTGACAATTAATGTCCAAAAGTTAATCGCTTGATTCCGATAAATTTTTATGGTCAGAAAAGACCGCAAAAACTGCAGAATCCAACTACTGGTTGTTGTTGTATTTCAGAAAACTTTGAAGCAAAATTGAAAAAAGTGATGATGATGCAGTACTGTACACAAGCTGTAGTCTAAACTGTCAAAGTTTGGGATACTTTAACAGGAGTAAGTAATAAAGGTGCCTATTGGTGCAGGTGTTTTTAATTTCTCTGAATAAATTTTCTGCAGTCAGATCACATCGTAGTCCAAATGACCTGGGGCAGATTTATTTAAGGCCTCAGTGCAGGAAAAGGATGGGTACAACTGCAAGCAAGCAACATCTTTGTGCAGAATTCACTGATGTTAACACGTAGAAAATTGTGCAGATGGATAACTTGGATTTGTAGTATTACTTTGATTGGCAGCGTTAAGAAATTGAACAGTAAAAATGCTAGAAGTAGAGGATTGAAAAGTGCAAATTATTCGATAGGTCAACAACAGAATGATCTAAGTCTTTGGATGGGGCTTCGAGACAAGAAGTTACTAGCTTGTGAAAATATAGAGTGACGCGATAGGTCGTGAACGATTTCCAATATAAGCCTGTTATTAACTAGCAATAATTTTACATCTCCTTGTGAGTATATTCAATGAAATTCTTTGTGCAAAAATTTAGAGTTGTAGCTGTTTTACAGCGTTTACAATACTTATTTAAATAACACGACCGTTAAAATTACATAACCATGGACTGATAAACGTTAACGTCAAGCGAGGTCACTGTCCATATCTGCTGCACCACTGTTAGTATGCAGTGGTGTCTTCTTTGTTCTTAGTGAGTGTTTTCTGTTTGTTAGACATCGAACCAATAAGATTCTCAAGTGCTGACAAAGAAAATGATTTCCACGTTATTCGGAGACTGTGCTTTAATGCTTGCAGTGACTGAGGTTTGGGTCGGCATAAACACCTGTTGCCACAATGCTCTAAACTTTTTCAATTGGAGACATGTTTTGTGAATAAAGCGGTCAGTCTTCTGGAGGAATGTAAAATTTAATATTTGCAGCCTTTGATGTGTGCGCACGAGCGCCATCCTACTAAAACATTTGTTCACGAGTTAAGTCACTGCTGGTCTGCGTGACATCACTGCTTTTTTGGGTGACTTCGTTATGTTGGCTCGTATAAATCGAACAAGAAACAAACGGCTGTGATATTTTGCCAACAATATTCAATATTGTGTTAAATTTCCCTAAACGCTGATAGCAGTTTAATAATTATTTGATATTTTTAATGTAGTTAATTTGCCATTTAAAATCATTCACGACCTATCGTGTCACCCTATACAACTGGTCTTGATTCACTAGTGAAAGAAATTTTACCATTTGAGTCTTAGTTTTTTTGTTATTGTTAACTTTTCTTACTGATAATCAGAAACACATTACATAATATTAGCCTGTACAAATGTGCACGTTAACACGTGTTAGGTCGGTGAAAGTTTGGGATCTGCGCAAGTTCTACATTACCCAGAAGTCCACTGCGATGCCGAAACATTTGTTTCCATATGCTGGAACGTGCGTTCGATCTCACGGTTCGTTCCATTTTATATCTTTGTTGTATTTTATGTATTTCCTGGCAAAAACTGTGAGTATAACAATGTGCATTTTACACATTTGCTATGTCTAAGTCAGCGTTAAAATCTTGGAATAGCAGCATATGTGATATTAAGATGGTTTGAATATGTTTAATTTGCAGACAATGAGTGTATGTGATGAAAACTTAGTGGGAATGTGTGAGATCAAATTTTGCTGAGGCTGTTTCCTACGACAAAATTGTTAATGCTGAAGTTTGGTTTTAAGATCAAAATTTTGTTTCGAGTTTGGTTTTGGACCAAATTGTTGTCGTGAGGTCGTGTTTGGTGGTAGATCTTTGTCTTTAATTTTCATCTGGGAAAATCTTGACCTCACCCATTGTATCCAGGAAGATTTAAAAGTTACAGCTGGTTTGGTGTGTTTCTAGGGTTTTCCAATCTCACGTTTGATTCATCGCGCACCCGCCTGTTTGCCAGTTGTATAGACAACTTGATCTACCAATTCGACTGCGCAGCGTTCACCACCGCACCCGGTAATTAGTCCGTCATGATGATATTCTGGGTCTCACTCATATGCGCTTTCAGTGTTTTCATTGTATAGCTTGCGAGCAGTCTTAACTATAAAGCAGATGTCACACAATCGATTTTATCGGCAAACTTTTCTGAGCGTGGTTTAGTTGCCCAAGAAAATAAGCCATTAAAATCATTAACTGTGGCACGCAGCAGATATTATCATTTGTAACTTTATCCAATATTAGCAAGCTTCATGAACACACAGCAGCAGAGTGCAGATAACAAAATGATTTTTCATTATTTGTTTTGCAATTAATGAGCCAAATTAGATATTATAGAGTAATGAACAAAATAACAAATTTGTGTAAATATTTACCTTCCATGTGAACAATCACCATGGTAACTTGAAAAAATCTGTCCACCGAAGTTGGTTGATTTTATTGTCAAGAATGATCGACAACAGATTTTTGTGGCCGATTTTAATGGTAGATGAAATTGGTGAAATTTGTTATTATTATCATTATTAAGGACATTTATATAGCGCACTTTGCCACTCCCGAAATGCGCTGAGATTGTCTGACATCCCCTTAAGGGAGTATCCATGGATGTTTTGCTGAACCTAATCAGCTGTTGGTGTGCGATGTGTCAGTTGCAGTGTTCAATGGCCACGTCAACTCGACGTTCTACGTGAAGGCCGTCCTCAGTCCAGACAGTGCGTTTCTGCTTAGTGGCTCATCGGATGGCAATGCGTACGTCTGGATGGTGGATCGGCCGGGCGCGGGACCTCGTGTATTGCGGGGTCATGTCAGTGAGGTGACCGGGGTCGAGTGGTGTCGGTCGGACGTTGGTCGTCTGGTGACGCTCAGTGATGATAACGTTGTGTCGATCTGGCGCATTAATCAACAACACCGGGAAACGTCTTCAGTGCAGGATGGCACCGTTGTAATTGGCAGGACTGCCAGATGTACTGGTGAATAATATCGACTTTTGCTGCCATTGGTAAAAAACTGAGACGTTAAAGGTTGTGTTGTATAGCTTTTTGCAGGAAGCTTATCGCAGAGCTAAGGAGCATCATCTGCCATATGGGATCACTCAGTGTTACCTGTCACCCAATACGGGTAAATCTGCCCCACCTTAACCCCAGCCAGACAGGCTGGTTATCGATTTACCTACACTGGAGGTATGGAAAGCAGTTGACCTTGGTGATTGGTTATATACCGAGATAGTTTTCCTGGATCCAGTGTGAAAATATACCTCAAAATGCATGAGTTTTTATTGTGACGATCAGATATTATGGGAGGTAAACTGCACCGTGTTCCTTGAGAGGTTAAATTTAGAGAGGACACTTATCTCCATGCTAGTTTTATTAAAGTTGAAATCTTTGAGTTTCACAGCTGAATTTTAGAAAATGTGCTGTGACATTTAATTGTACTTTTGAGTGCTGTTTGGTATGAAATCTGTGAAATTATTGTTTTCATTACTTTGATGAATGTTCACAGATTTGTCAGTGTCGTCATCTGGTTCTCACAGCACCGCGAGTTCGTTGAGAAGTCCGTGCAAAGGTTCTGTTCTACCCAAGTCGGCATTCATGACCTTGTCTCCAGCGGTACGCCAGGGTCTTGGCGCTTTGCCATCTTCATTGCCTCACTCCACAAGTTCCTCACTGGGCTCAAGACGTCAGCTGAGCTCACCGCAGATCACAAAGTGGTTCCGCAAGTCCACGCCACGCAAACTGAACGTGACGCCCAAGAAATCAGCTTCTCTGTCGCATGACGCAAAATCACCCCACATCGCCGGAGTAAAACGGAAACTTTGTTCTGAACCCGACATGGACCAGGACAATTC
>Ga0209367_1011975_pt1 | contig 11414 bp, 9 predicted proteins | sample WorMetLIZISLAND2_FD_187412 | JGI IMG/M metagenome (GOLD analysis project Ga0209367, IMG submission 187412) | Marine gutless worms symbiont microbial communities from Max Planck institute for Marine Microbiology, Germany - Olavius geniculatus... ... | reverse complement strand
ATTCACTAAAAACCCCTTTTGGGGAGGTTCAAGGTCATTCAAGGTCACCGATGTTGATAAATCTCAAAAGCCTGTCACTAGTGCTTGTTATGATAAGCAGCATGTATGTACCTAACTGCAACCGTTTTCACATTATTCGAGCCAATAACGGCAAAATGACGTCTTTTTAGGGGGGTACCCCTCTTCGACGCCCTCTTTCGAGGGGAACTCCTGCACCTAGTGGCACGAAATTTTGTCACGATAAACTAGAGACCTTGGGGCAGCCAACGGTGAAGATTTCGTGATCCTAGCTTGCACCGTTTTGATACAGATCCCGAGTGTGACAGACAGACGGATGGACAGACAGACGGACAGACGCCCAGATGATAGCTAAGACGCGCGAAGCATTCTGCTGTCCCGCGTAATTACAAACGTTTTGGATTCCTAACAAATTTAATGCTAGTAGGAAGTACAAACCAAGTGTTCTTCAAAGCGTTCACTCTATCTAGGCGGGTCTATATGCGTACATGAATGCAACATGCGTCTTGGAGAACAAATTCCAGCTGTTGCTGCGATGGGCCGACCATACGGTCTATATCAGAAGGCCAGTGTCCGACTTCGGGTTGCGGAAAGATAGCGATTTTCCAGAGTGACTGCAGTCCCATAGGCCTACATGATCTGGTGACGGACGTTGTTATACTGGACGCTAAATCAGTGCTAGGATAAGATACTGTACACTGTAATTTGGCGCACGTATAGGCCACTGTAAGTGACGGCTGTAGGCAGAAGCACTGCATTTAAAATTGCGGCCAAAAAGCTGCAGAGACTTGGTTACTTTCAACAGCTTATAGGAAGTCGTTATCGCCCTATCCAACGGTATCGCCAACTCATTGCGACGTACCGTTTGGCCACAATACATTTGTTACAATTAAAAAGACGACTGAGAGACGACATATGGTATGCCTACCCAAGGCTCAACGGTAGGCTATAGCAAGGGCAATAAAATAATTACGGTAGATTTAGGCCTACATGACAGCCGGGAAATACTTTTCTGAAATCATATTTCAATGCAAATGTGTTTTTTGTTTTTACTTTTATTTATTTTTAACAGTTTCACAAAAGAAATACCTGGGGAATGTACGCTGTGGCATTGCTGTATTTCGCAAAAATTCAGGGGCTATACGCACGATAGGCATCTGTGGATATGGATATGGATGGCAAATTTCATATCCACGGCAAGCCTGAAACTTTCTCATAAATTTCTGTTTGCCACTGCATCGGATGGCGTTGGCAGCTGAATACCAATTTACACATTTCACCCACTTCATGAGAGCGCATGGAGAAAATTTTCCTAAAGGCGCAGTTGGAGGCAAAATCCACGGCATTACGCTGAGATTTCTTTAGAGGGCAAGCTTCTAAACAATAATAAAACACTGCATTTAGTTTTTAGCTTTTAAAATGTTATGGTTAATGAACAAGTAGAATTAGATGATGAGCTTTGTGGTCTATATATTCACAAAGATTTTAATACATTTTTATACATGGAGTTCTGAATTTTCTTTTTGTCATAACATCGTAACCACAATGCAACTTGTCTAGGAATAGTAAGCCTATGTGGTGTCTGCCTATGTTAATGGTCTGTCAAATAACGAGGATATTGTCAAATGCTTTAGTAAGAGTTCTGGATCAGTTTCTTTGACTTGCATGACGACATTTCTCATGTTGTTAATTTTTATGTGTGAAAGCAGCTAGACTGCTTTAGCGCATCCTAGCCATCGCAAATCTCTCCGTCCATCTGTCCGTCTGTCACACGGGTGGATCAGTCAAAAACGGTGCAAGCTAGGATCACCAAATTTTCACCATCGGCTGCCTGGAAGACTTCAGTTTCAGAAACCGTAAAGCTTTTCCATAAATTCGGAGGGAGTCATCCCGAACCAGGGCGTTAAATGAGAGGGGTAGAAAAAATTTGCATTTTTTAGTAAGTCGCTGTATCTCAATAATGGTGCGAGAGATAGAGCCTAGGTTACTATTAGTCACTAATAGGAAGTCGTACACTGGCTCTCAATTGCTACTGAATTCAATTTTTGGCGATTTCGGGCTGCGAGACACATTTCAAGAGCGAATTGCAGACCTTTAAAAACACAAGTGTTGTTGTTATATATCTAAGGGTTACGAAGGTAGGGTGCATTTGCTGCTAGTGACAAGCACCCCTGGTGATTCAGCGTTTTGTTAATATGTGACTGTATTTCCGGAATTGTCGAGTATTCGATATTACAAGTAACTCGAATAAGTACTGCAGACTCAAATTTTTGGAAAGTAGCAGCCCTAGGGTTATGACTTACGCCAGACAGGGTTGCCATTTGACATTTCTAAATGCCAAATAGCCTAACTCAAATTTGCTATTTTCAAAGGCGTTTGGCGGCTGGCAGTGAAAATTTTGGTTTGGCAGTTTGGCCAAATATACTACACAAAAATCAATTTTGGTTTGGCATTTTTGGTATAATATTTTGTATTTGGCACTGAAATTTATAATTTGGCATTGACAGGTTTGGTATTAATTTGGTTTTAGCAGTATTTTGCTAGCTTTTAGTAATCCGGTGTAGCAAAGATTATAGAGCCAAAGAAGCTTAGTAGCGTAATTGACTCTATAATTTTTGGGTTTACTTCGGTGTTGAAACTGGCTTTTTGTATCCATTTGATACGTTTGTCTATAATTAGCTTAGTGCGGCAAAATGGGAAAAGTAGTTATTCCACGTTTGTTTTTTTGCAGGCTAACTGTGTTATTTTTTGATGTTTTATGTATGAGAAATGTGCATATTCGATAATTTGATTGATGTTTATTATTATAATGGTATTGCAAAGCATTTGGCATTTCGGAGACCATTTGGCAGTAAAATAAGTTACGTTTAGCATTTTGCAACTAAAAAGCGTTGGTAACACTAACGTCACAGAAGTAGCCTCTGACGAGTGACGTCACAACCGTTTTTATTCGTCGCTATTTTGGTTTTTCTCTGGTAAACTGTACGTTACTATTTAATATCGTAAGTGTTTTGCACATCGTGCTTTTTTTGTCGATGGGCGCTTTTCAGTACCCGAATGGGGGCGTCCGTCGCTTCTCAGCGCTTAGCTGAGAGCAAAACTAATTTCCAAGTCAACTCATCGTTTATTCCCACCCTTTCTACATTTCTTTTTTTCTTCGCATCTTCCGTTCCCCACTTTTTTTCAGCACTCAGAAATAATCTCAGGGATGTTGTATAAGTTTTTTTTGTTTATTTTAACGTCTATTTTGCGTGTTTTGTTTTCCCCGGGTATTGCAGAAGCACACGTTGAGAGGTCACGGAGGTGACGACTTGAATGGTCGTTTGATGGCCAGTTGTGTCAGAAATATTCATATCAGCAATTTTTAAAATCTGTTAATATATTTTTGCGTTGCGATCAATAATGGTGGGGGTCTTTTTAATGGGACAGTGTAGGCCTAGTACACAGGTCTGGCAATAGACTGGAGTTGGACTTGAGTTTTTATTTAAGTGACTTGGACTTGGACTAAGAGAACTCGAATTACCGCTTGCTGCCTTTTGTGTGCCAAGTTACTGTGGTTTTTTTTTTTAAATTTTGTGATGTCTCACATACGTGCGCAATTTTTGTGCATTGCACAAACATGCTGAGTGAGAGCTGGTGTACGTGCTGTTTGTTTTAGCCTACAGAAAGTGATGATGAATGCTGAGATCGGCAGCGGCAGAGGTCGGGGGCGGGCTCGTGGTCGTAGTCACGCGGCTAGCCTCCAGGTATGTTCACGTGGCAGCAATGTAAACAAGATTTTTTTAAGTCTGTTGTCACTGTAAATAAAGTACGGCTGTTTTTTAAAGTCCAAAACCGACAATTTTTTGAACACCAAGACCAAAACTTTATTTTCAAGACCAAGAACAAAGGTCTTTCGTGTATCATCAGATGTTTGAACATATAAGTGTCACGCATTAAAATGTTTGTTAAAGGTCATACAGTTTCATGTGACAACAAAGAATGCAGCTCGTGGTATTCGATGCCAGTCAATGCATGGTAACCGTAATGACAATTAATTATTATTTGACTTATAAATAGCTAGTTAACTGCAGTGGACATGTTTAACAGTAACTGCTAGCAAAACGTCTTGCAATTTTCAAGATTTTCTGGCAAGACCAAGACCAAGACCAAGACTTTATCTTTTATCAAGTCAAACTATGAGTCAAAACCAGGCGATGAGACATATTTACATTTACACTCATTCAGTAAAACATAATACATTTTGCAAGAAAGATCATCTTAATAGGGTTAGAGAATCGATGATATTTGTCCACGGATCAAGTATTGTTCTCAGACTCGGAGACAGATCGAGGAAAAAAATTGATGACTTGGCTTTTGCCTTGGCCTCGAAAAAGGTCTGCCCTTGAGTGGCCTTGGCCTCAAAGATCACTGGCCTTGAGCCCATCCCTGCTGCTAATGGCTTACTGGTATCTATACCAGCTGTTAATGACTGTGCATGGTATGTTAATGAGCAGGGGATGACGTCACCTATGGAAATGCAGGATGCAAATGGAAGGATGCTCTGCCGCGCTCAACCTCGTGTGAGACCAGGAGACGGTAGCGGTGATTCTGCCCAGGTTCGACTGCTGTTTATTATCTCACCAATAGGAATCGGTTAAAGATTTCCATGTAGCGAAAATTATGTCAGAGCTATGGAGCATCACCTGCCATATGGAATCACACACTGTTACTTACCACCCAACACAGGTGAATGCGCCACGCCTTAACCCCAGCCAGAGAGACTTACTTACTTTGGAGGAATGGAAAGTGGTGTCAAGGTTATATATCGTGCTGTTGGTTATATAACAAGATGGTTCGCCTGTCCGCTAACAGTCACTCGTCTAAGTTGATAGTGACGCAACTGGGAGTCGAATCCACAACCTCTCGATCATAAGTCTTACACCCTACCATCGTGCCACCAAAACCACCAGTAATCAAGTAATTCATTTGAAAAAGGCAGCCTAATTGCTGGATTGTGACTGGTTACAACTATTTATAAGCCTATGGAGTCCAACAGTGCAACAGCTCGACTCAAGTTTTTTTTTTGAGAACTTGGACTCGGACTCAAACACATGGTGGACAGCACAGCCACAACGACAACTCAGCCTTTCATTCCTCAGGGGTAGTTAAAGCAAGTACCGGTCTGGGTGGCAGGTAACATTGTGGGATCTTATATATTGCAGCATTTGCAGGTGACACTTCGTAGCTCTGAAATAGGTTTCTTATGAAGAGCTATAAACCATTTGACAGTACTCATTCACCATCATCACTGGACTTGAACTTACAATAACTTAAAAGTAAGTAGGCCTAAGTAAAAAACACTGTCATTTTTTTATTTATTGGGAGGGGAATTTTTTCGCATATTTTGTTTGTGTTTAGCATATATGTGTTTGCTGTATATGGACTCATGTAGTACTCGAGTTGAGCAGTGGTCTTGAGTTTTTACTTTCCATGACTCTTCTTTTTTTCTGACTTTGTGTGTGGTCAAACTTTAGTTCTGCACCTGGACATTGTTTTTCTGCACTCAGCACTGCCGGATGTCAACAATCACTAATGGTCTGGAATCTTCAACTTGTTGAATCAGCAACGTCCAGGTGCAGAACTGAGTGCTGACATGGATGCAAACTAAGAAGACTCAGCTACGTGACTGTCTGTTTATGGTTCAACCAGTGTTTATATCGATTTACGTTTTTACATATGAATGGGTGACAGAAGGATATCTGGCATGAAAAAATTGCCAAGTACAATAAATTTGAAACGATTATACTAGTTAGTAATTGTGACAGTGTTTAACGTTTATGCTTCTGTCGTCATGGCACAGCAAGCTAAATTGTGAATGCTTATTCCTTTGTGTGACGAATACCATATGCAACATTTTGAGGCAGCCCCAAATTCTTTTGTGCCATGTTAGTTTGCTATGTTGTTATGTTTATTGTATTTGAAATTGCCATTTATTATTAGATTGTTCAGAATGTCATACATTTTTTACCACTAAACCCCCCCTTAGTTTTTTGGGGGGAGGGGGAGGAAGGGTATCTACCCAGGCATCTCAACCTTGGTCTTTGCTAAATTACTTTGGTTGCTGCTTTGAACGCTGTAGACTGAGCGCCCCGGAGCATCATTGAACGTCAGTGGGGTTACTCGCAACCTCGCTGGAATGAAAATGGAGAAACGCATTGGTTCCAACCAGGCGAGACGTCGTGGAGCCCTGCTGTTCATCGCAGAACCTCGTACCAGGCCAGAGCACGTCATTGACAAGCGCGGTCAGTACATGGCTTGTGTACAAATAAATATAGTTACACATCGCATCATCGGTCAGAGCAGCATTGAAGAGATGGGCAACTTTACTTTTATTTTCCTTTCCTTTTCCTTCCGCTCTCCCTCAGTCTTTCTTTTCTTTTCTCGTTTCTTTTCCTCTCCTAGCTCTTCTCTTAGAAGTAGGCTTTTTAAATAATGCTAGGGGGCCTGAGAACACTCGCAGCTCTCCAAGCGGGGTCTGGGTTGGAGTTCCAGCTGAAGTTGAATTTGGATGATTTTAGCCTTAAAATTTGGTATCGGTTGGTGCCGATTTTACCAGTTTTACTCGATGTTATTAGCTACTTGTTGAGGAATTATAAGTTATACAGATAGAAAACAGAAGGTCGGGAAACGCAGTGCCCCCACCTCTCTTTGACTGTTGCACGGCAGGGTAGAACTGGGGCTGGACAGGGTAGACGTTTCGGGCATTATGAAGAGAAATATACACCGTGTCCCAAAATTAGCGACACCCCTAACTTCAATCACACTTAGACCTAATTCAATCACACTTAGACCTAATTCAGTTTGTCGTTTGATGGATTTTTTCTGGCCTTGGATAGTTCTTGAAAAACAAAAGGGGCCTTGAAAGTTAAGGAATTTTGTTGAAAAAAAACATGAAAGCCTTTGCATTTCACCTGTTCAAAATCATTGGGACCATGGTGTTCATCATGTCCCAAAATTAGCGACACCCGTACAGATAAGTTGGTGTAAAATCATTAATACCTGGCAAATTTTTACAGAATGCAAAACACTTGTGGAGACAATCATTTTGAACTAGTCTTTAAAGTTTGTGCTAAAAGTGGCCACCCTTGGCCTCGATGAAAGCTCTTAGTCTTAGGTGCGTATGCCATAGCTATCATCCTGTCAGTAACAACATATTGAATATAACCCTAATGTAAACAAACTCTGACGTCATAATGACATTACACTGAAAACACACGGTAAGGTGTGGACGTCACAATAAGTGTCATGGTAAGTAATGCTATGATAGTGCAGTGGACAATATTTTGTTAAAATCCATCAGACGACAAACTGAATTAGGTGTAAGTGTGATTTTGAAGCTAGGGGTGTCGCTAATTTTGGGACACGGTGTATATTTCTCTTCATAATGCCAGAAACGTCTAATGTGATGTAGTAAAATATCATGAGAATTATCTAGAAAGGTACTTGAAAGCCCTTGAGAAGTCCTTGCCAAAACTGTGGCCATCCGGTTACGGAGCACCACCTGCCATATACACACAGTGTTACCTATCACTCGACATAAGTCATGATAGGTGAATGTGCCATGGCTCATCCCCAGCCAGACAGGCTGGCTGGTACTAAATTTACTTACTCCAGAGGCATGGAAGGCTGAGTTGACCTCACACCAGGCTGGACCACGACTGACAAGAGGAGTAATTATCAGCCAGCGCAGAATTTGTGTATGACTGTAATGAAACAAATGAAATGTGCGAAATTCATTTCAGGATCGAGCGGGAATGAAATCAGTATCATTTCAAACATGTTTCGTCTGGAGCGTGCACCCAACTTTCACCTGTTCCAGTATCGTGTAGACTTTAATCCAGAAGTGCCGAGCAAGGGAATGCGCAAGTCGATGCTGAAAGAACACATCGACCTGATTGGACCAATCTACCAGTTCGATGGAATGACACTCTTTCTGCCCATTCTACTGGAGAGAGAAGTAATGTGCTCTTCATTAGCTTTTATCTTATCAAAAATATGTTTTTTCTCCAGCTTTTGGCCGATAGTTCAATATATTTGGTCTAAATTACGTTGTAGTTGATTTGGAAACTGTTTTTATTTGTACTTATGTATGTACATTTTAATGCCCGTTAAACTATTACTTATTTACTTACTTACCTGGTGTCAGAGGTGGATTTAGGCATGTTTGGTCAAACAGGAACCTAATTAGCCAAAATTTTCTTGTTAGACTTGCCTTGGATTTGGTCTTGCCTTTAGTAAATAAGTAAGTAAGTAAAACGTAAATTTATATAGCGCATCAGTGCCAAAAGCCTCTAATGCGCTGCATACATTAGTACTCTGAAAAGAAAAATATCATTTGGTCTCAACCTGAGGCGCGTTTCGCACTTTTTCTCTGAGAATTTCACTTCTACGGCTCAGTAGTTCTCACTAGTTCTCACGAAAAGTGTGAAACGCGCAAGTAAGAATTCTACGAGAATTCTAACATAGAATTCTACGCTAGCCAATTTTATCTAACTTGCAAGCAAGTGGGCGGAGCTAGCATAACGTAGCAAAGGAAAGTTTTGCTCACAATTTCTCAGAGAAGTAGAAAGTGCGAAACGCGCTTCTAAGTTAGAATTTTCGAGATTCTCAGAGATTCTCAGAAAAAAAAGTGCAAAACGCACCTCAGGCCTTCTCCATGATCTGAGTTTAACCTTGTACTTCTAGCCATGGCCTCATTCTTATTTTCGAGAACTTGGCCGCACTTGAGATAATTAATGTATCTCGGCAAATAACTAAAGGCATGTGCAGAACAACAACTGAACTGAAATGAACTGACCAATGGGCGAGCAGAAATTGGTCAGTTGAGGTAATTTAAGTTCGGTTTATTTCAGTTCAGTTGCGGTGCTTTGTACAAACCTTAATGTGACTGACATGCTGTGACAATTTGTTTGATTGGAAAGGTGGTTAAGGCCTGCAGAACAGTTACTATAGGGTGTGCCAAAACCGGACTGTTTCCAAACGTGGATAACTTAGTGATGGTTTGTGGTAGAAAGGCAGGGATATGTCAAAAAGGTGCAGAATTTTGTCTGCGGTGGGTTTTCTTGTTAAGTGCAATACACAACTTTCTACTTTTTAATGCTAGTGTGACGGCTGTGTGTTGGTCGGTCGTTTGGCAGAAAACCGAAGTCAACTGCGTGCGTAAGACTGACGGCAGTGGCATAGTGCTGACGATTGCTTACACCAACGAGATCCCGCCAAGTGCGCCCAACTGCATTCAGCTGTACAACATAATCTTCAAACGGTTCGTTTCTGTACTGTACACATCTCGTTTAGACTCCGATTTCTGGAAAAAAAACTGGTCACATTTATTTCATAAAATAATTCCATTAAACATTATACAAATAGTGACTGTCGTCAAGGTCATTATTAAAAATTTTTGAGCCGAGGGGAAAAATTCTCATCGATGATCGACATGCCAGTACATTGTGTTTTGTTATGCCTCAAAACCAGACAATTTTACAAGTCAAAAAGTAAACAATAAGGAAAAGCTGTGATGACTTCAATGTTGCCCGGGCAACAGTGCACAGGCAACAGTGTGTAGGTAACAATGCATATTTGTTAGCGTCATGTGGTGTGATTTCGACTAATTGCGTGCAGGTATTTTGCATTAATAATTGGTTATAATGTTAATAATTTCTGACACGCAGCATCGCAAATAAACTTGATAATTTAATAAAATAATTTAATAATTTAAACTTGATAATTTGATAACTACCTTATGAAATGCAGAAGTCATCGTTTGGCCATTTACTATCAGTGAATTTCGAGTATTTGATTTCTTTCATTTAACTTTCCATACCTTAGTTCGATTTTGCTATCATTGGTACTTAGTTTCTATTATTTATGTATTTTATTTTGAACACATTATTTGCTGAAATAAAATTAATACACAAGGTTTATGGAACTGCGCTTTTGTAGTTGAAAGTGTAAGCTGTTGTTATTAAAGTGTGTACAAAGTGACAGAGATGAACTGAACTGAATTGAACTCACTTAGTTTACTTCGCAGAATGAAACTGAAATCAAATAAACCGAATAGTTTGTTGGTTGGCTTTGCACAGTCCATGCAACGCAACTGTACTGACACTTCACAGGGTTTCCATGCCTCCTAAAAAGTCCTGGTTTTTTTCTTGACAACTCCAGAACCTGAAAAGTCCTGGCAAACATTTTGGTCTTAGAAAGTCCTGAAAATTCAAGTCTAAGGTCCTGCAAAGTCCTGGAAAAATGTCTTTGAAAATCACGCATTTATTTTTTTATAAGCTCAAATAGAAATTATTTTTTTCCCTTGCTCGCAGATTACTTGTGTCTCTCTGCTTTTAATTTTGTGGTGCCAGTACGTTATATTTTAACACTTGTGGCCACGAAAAGGTCTTGAAAATTTTTCATGGGGGTCCTGACAAGTCCTGGATTTTTTGTCAGTCAAAGAGCGGGAACCCTGACTTCAGTTCACTCCAGTTGAGTTTGATTCATTTGTGTCTCGTTGTACATGCCTTTTGACATATTGGCAATTGCAAGGTCATAAGTTCAGCTCGTGGTTGGGTCGCCATCTGGTTGTTACTACTCGGATGCGTGACTGCCAGCAGACAGATAAACCATCTCAATATATAACCAATCACAAAGGTCAACTCAGACTTCCATCTATTCGGGCAGTCCGGGGTAAGTAAATTGTCTGGTTGGAGTTATAGCTAGTGCATTCACCTGCATCAGTTGGAGAATAACACTGTGTGATCCCATGTGGCAAGTGATGCTCTGTAATGCTGAGATGGGTTTTCCATGAAGAGCTATAATTTTATTGTTTATCCATTCAGTCATATGGCTTCAGGTAGCTGTACTGTTAATGAGTGCAGGATTCTGGCGCAGAATAATATGAAGGCGATCGGGCGTAACTACTACAAGCCAGAAGACGCTGTCAGAATCCGGCAGCATGGGTGAGATAACCGAATTGAATACTTGCGCCAAAGTAATTTGGTAGAAGATGGCATTGCTGTGGCTGCAGTTTGCAACTGCGTGTTTCATCTTGGTGTTCAACCCCCAAATCTCTTTCTGGGGGTCAGATATAGTTCCGCCACTTGATGAGCAGAACGGGAAAAAATCACAGATGTTTGTGCTCTGTTAGTGCCCTTCTAGTTTTGTATATAGCAGTTCTATCAATTGTTGCGTCATCATTGAAAATGAGATGCAACTACACTGTGTCTCAAAAAAAACCGGACCCCTGCTACCTTTTCAATAACTCCAACAGTCCTGGTTCAATAGCAATAGATTTTGACAAAAATAATCGTTAGAGAATCAGCACTTCATAGCATGTGTTACTTTGCGAGAAATTTTAAGAACAGAGT
>Ga0209367_1011974_pt1 | contig 11414 bp, 7 predicted proteins | sample WorMetLIZISLAND2_FD_187412 | JGI IMG/M metagenome (GOLD analysis project Ga0209367, IMG submission 187412) | Marine gutless worms symbiont microbial communities from Max Planck institute for Marine Microbiology, Germany - Olavius geniculatus... ... | reverse complement strand
TTGGTTCTCCTTGTCTTGTACTCCTGCAGATATATTTGATATGTTGTATCTCCAAATGTTATAAAGCAGGCAAATTTGTGGCTTTCATTGAACGTCTGAAGGCTCAAAGTGTTTCAGCTTCAGGGGGGGGGGTGATTGCATGTTGCTCCATTAATACTGTTTCTTTGTTTGTGGTATACTGTACCATTTCTTGCATTTGCGCGATAGGGTTATTGTATCGATAAGGTCAGGGAACTTGTCATTCCGTGACTGGAAAAGTCGGGGAATTTTGCTACGGAAGATCTGTAGGAACCCTGATGTGAAGCTGTTGCACATGTTGCCGCTCTTTAACTTCGGACATATCCAACACATTACAACAGTCAGTCCAACTGTCGGATTGTTTTAATTGTTATTTGCCTGCCTTTTAGTAGTTTGTCTGTATGTACAACTCACAAGTCTGGTAAACCTCTCTGGTGGAGAAGTAATTATACTGTGTGAGAGTGAAATGTGCTGTAAATTATTGGTGTATATAGACTGTTAACTTAGAAGGCTGCAACTGTTCACAACTGTGGGGTCAAATTTTGCTAAGGCTGAGACCAAAGTGAAAGACTGCATTTGACCTCGTGACAGTAGTGATTTGGTCTTATGCAAAACTTTTGTCCAAGACTTTAATCTTAAGACAGGTCTTTGACTGAAGTCAAGAATAAACTAATGTCATGACCAAACTTTGCTGGGAATTTCCAATGTGATGAGTATTAGAGTTGGGGCTTATGGCTTGACCAAATGGATGACAAGTTTGGTGTTGCAGAAAAAATGTTCACTCTAAATTCTGTAGTACAGTAAAATGCAGTAAAAGTATTGAGGAAAAACTTGACCTCACCCGATGTCAACAACTTGCTGCATGTTCATTGGATTTGTTACATTGGTATTCAGTGCTGTGTATAACAGACTAATTTTAGTATTCTGTAAACTCCTTTTTTCGAGTTTCTTATGAGCAAGCAAAGTAACTTGTTTGCAAGTCTGTGCAGCAGACACCAATTGTGTCGTACAGGGAGGGGAGGGGGCATTTGCCTGCCCTAGATTTCTGGCTGTTGAAAAATCGTCGGAAAATCTTCCTGTTGTAACAGTTTTGTCTAAAATGCAAGGTTTCGGCTGAACTCCCACTGTTGGCATATTTAAGGGCAAAATTAAACATTTTGAGCACCTACAATCTCCTCTGTCTGCCGAAAAACTGTAACTTGCAAACTCAATTGCCCTGCCTGCTTTTTTAACCCACAACGCCACTGCTGATACATTGACATATGGTCAGAACAGCTGTTAATGATGACTGTTATGCTTCGGAGAACTGAAGAAACAAATTTTTTTGTTATGTGCAACGTGTGAAAATTGTTTGTGATCCAAGCTTTGCCCCGGGTCTCGCTGAAAAAGCTTACAATCCTTTGGGGAAGGGAAGTGAAAAAGGGAAGGAGTAGGCAAAAGAAGCAGGGAAGAAAATAGGCCGTTTATCGGAAGCAATATATGCCCTGTTTGGTTTTAATCCAGCCCAGAGCCTGGGATTTTCCCGGCATTTGTTGTGTTTTTAATTTTCTGATTTAAAAGCTACGTACTCAGTTTTTTTTTACTTAATTTAAGTGAAGGATAGTTTCATACCAGCAACTCTGTGGATTTTTTCCTCTTGTCCTTTCTCTTTTAACCTCACTCTATTTTTCCTTTCTTTTTTCTTCTTTCTACATTCGTTTTTTTCATCCCTTCTATTTGCTTAAATATCGAAAACCTTTAGCCTTAAAATATGATGTCTGGTAGTAGCCGTTATAACTATTTCCAAAGAATTGACTGCACATGTTACTGCAGCCTAAGCAATCTATGAAATTTAAAAGAATAAATTTTATAAACCTTAAATTTTGTATTGTATTACGCAGCTGTTTGAGTAAGTACCGTAATGTCCTTTTTGGCGTTTGGTTTAAGATCTTTGAAAGCTACTCGTCGAGTACTCGAAATTATCGATTAGGAGAATAATCGAATGGCACAGCCCTAGAAGCCTGTCAGTGTTTATGCATTAAATATTCTTAGTGGTAACGCCCACTGCCGAAAATGTAAACATTCACATTTTAATCGTAAAATAGTACTTTTACAAGCAGCGTGTAAAGCGGGGAGTATGGAAGAGCAGACAACAGAGTCATCGTCACGTGACCAGTTATCCGGCGGTTTGATTGCGCTACTGAAACCTGCTGTACAACAACTTGATGAACGCGTACTGGCTGTCAGGTCCGATTGGTGTTATTTTCTGTCATTGTGATATGCTCAGATCGCCGATCTGAGAATGTAGCATTATAATTATTGATAAATTGGTTGTGTTTTTTTGACTTTCCGGAAAGGTTTGGGGATTTGTTGCGGTCTAAATGTGGACCTTTCCGGAAAGGTAGTAAAAAAGAACGCGAGAAACTAGATATGTGCAGCCACGCTCACAATTTGAACTGCCTAGCGACTAAACAAGTGCTTTCTGCCCAACAAAATAATCTTCAACAAACAAAAGTGCCGGCTAACAAGCCAATAAATGCACACACCTGTATGATTATCTTTACACACAATAAAATGCACAAAATAAATTAATCGGTACATAACCGTGACATAATACCATAATCTGGCGCGAAGCAGTCAAACTGTAAACAATGCGTTTGATTGGCTGATGTGGTGTGACATCAATCACCCTCTCGCGCTGCACCAGCTCTACACATATCTGACCCGGAATGTTTTTGGATTGACACGGGTTTTTTCGGATCAATTAACAAACATGAAACTCTCCTTCCAGAAACAATAAAAAACGACCTGGAGCAGCCCAGGGCTGGTCAGACCTTCAAAAACACAACCATTCAGATCATGACATGCAACTCTCTGCTGTATAGACAACACTTATGCCCAGTTTTTGAAAAGAGGGGTAAACCAGGGGTGACTCTTGATTGAAGGTTAACCCTGGGTTATGTAAAAATTGCATTTTTGCAACCGCTAACCCTGGTTTAAACCAGGGGTAACTTGCCAAAAGTTAACCCCACATCATCGGAGGGTACACCAGCTAGGGGTAAACCAAAGGCAAAACTTGAGACAAGCAAAATTGCCCACTTTGACTACTTCGATGACGATTCACTAATCTGTTTGGCTGTCTAGTGATATTAATAGCAAATTTCAAGTTGCAACAGGTGTTCTGATGAAGTTAATAAAGAAACATAAATATTTTGTGCAACATGATCATTTTAAAATGACGTTTGATAATATGCTTTTACGCTGATTTCGTTTAACATCATTTTCCTTCAAAATCGTAATTGAGATTACTGTAATGTCTGCAAAACATTTTATGGTCAGCGAATTGTTGCTTGCAATGAGTATTTTGTATTGGAGCCATTCGCTAGGTGGCAGCACTGGAAATGATCAAACGATAAAATGGGATAAATCTGCCATAAATAAACTCGACATTTCGCCAAGTTACGTGGTCATTATCGACCAATCAGATGCCGGTTTACAAAGATTGCCGAGTTTTCCCGGGTTTAAACCTAGAGTTACTAAGTACTAACCCCAAGTTACCCCTCATTGCAAAAATGCAAAAAGTTACACCGAGATTTAACCCCGAGGTAACTTTTCAATCTCGGGTTAGATAGTCCGAGGTTTACCCTTCGTTTCAAAAACCGGGCATTACTGTACTTCACCGCATGTCAACTCGGCATCTTAATAGATTTATATGGCCATGTGTCATTGTTGAAGTTGTTCTTGAATGTACAGATTTTTTTGTCTTCCATTAGTTTATGAATAGCGTATTATTTCATACCAGGTAACATACCAAGTGCAACCGCACCTGCACTGAAGATCTCAGAGCTGATGAGGCTATTACATTACACAAAATATAAAACTGAAGGTTAACATAAAATTTCATGGGCGTTTGCCTATGCAAAAACATCGCTGTTGTGTCCCGCGCCACAAATGGCTGCTGCAGATCCGTGATCGCCGATCTGAGTGTATCAATATTTGATGACTTTTGACTTTTGTCAGATCGCCGATCTGAACATATAATTAGCATATTTTCTGTCTGCATGTATGGACAGATATAGGCAAATCTGACACTATTTTTTATATCCTGTGCATGGAACTTTATGCACACATGTCCACACAGATGAATAACATAATAATGTTAGTAACATACCTATTAACTGCTATATCATATGAGCCCGCAGGGCTTGTGGGCATGCCTGTTTTTATTATACATGTATGAAAAATAGAGTGCATGCAGTTTTCTTATTTGTTCTACCATGGCGGATGGAAAATGGCGTTGGATTTGCTTACTTATTTGTTCATGTAGATGGAGAATAATGTTAATGGTGTGAAATCGTTTACAAGTATGGTTTAGAGTTAGGTATAGGGTGAGTGTCGTAATCCTGACATTATGCCTGTTTTCAATCCCAAATCGTACCAATAACGTGAATGGGAAATGGTTTCACACTCCTATGAAGTTATTGCAATGTGCTAACGATGAGTATTCAAAGGGCACTGTTCCAAAGGGCTATCACGGTTAAAGATAATATTAGGAATAGGGTTATGGCGTAGGGTCAGTGTTAGTGCTAGAATCAGTTTTGTGTTTAATGACTGTGGCTTTGTAGTCATGCAAAACAAGTTTTTGGTGACCTAGGTAGGAATGGTGGACCCGAACAGGTTAGGTTTATAATTTAGGATATCTGATTGGGGCTAGGATAAGAGTATATGCAGTTAGATGTTAAAAATTGTGTTGTAGACACAGTCAGACAGAGTTGAGACAAAGTATTGATAGTTTGGCGCAAGGTCTGTACAGTCGTGCCATTTTAATGTAATGTTGACTGCTTGCTTTCTCATTTTTTATTTCATTTTTTACTTGCTGTAACTTCGATTCTGTTCGGTTTGCTAATAGTGATACAGATGCATTCTAAAGGTAAACAGCTCATGTTGTCAGCCATTATCTGCTAGATGTCGTTCATCTACTGCCGGCATTAGATGAGTGACATATAGTCACTGGTCTCATATACAGCATGTCTCAGAATAAAAACAGTCAAAATTGTTTTTGTTATAACTTTTTCAACTTTTTACTAACTTCGATAATTTTTGGCATGTTGATGCTAAGATAACGAAGTTACGTAAGGTGCACTCATTTTCCATCTTATTTAATTTATGTCAATGCACTACCATGTGAAACACAGATGCTCCAAGTTGCTGCATAACTGTGCATAGGTCAATTATCCCATAAAATTCTTGAGCTAAGGTGAGGTGGGCTAAACGATTCATTAACGCCCACAATTGTACGATGAAAGTTGACATCGTTCACACAGATGCTCCAAGTTGCTGCATAATGCTGAGTTGTTGTCTCAAGTAAACACTGTAAATTGCAAACACTGCAAATTAGAATTTATACCAAAGTGTGCTTCGCATACAATGATGCAATGGCTTAGATGCAGTGGCTAATAGCAGAATCAATGATCGACTGACCAAATGCATTCCCTTATCGATTAGACGTGTTTTAAGCTCATCAGTCAGCTTTTTTGTTGTCTGCTGTTTTCAGCATAAAATATTTAGTACCTTAAAATTATTAAACTACATTGCACCTTCTGTCGAATTGACGATGCAGAAGTGAGCCATCTGATACAAATAATTGCCACATAATGTAACAGTTTGGAGCATCTGTGTTTCACACGGTAGTGCATTACATAAATTAGGTGAGGTGGTAAATGTACATAATAATATCGCCTTGGCCATTTTTGTGCCAAAAATTATCAATATTGGTGGAAATTCAACAAAGTCATTCCAAAAACAATTTTGACTGTTTTTTGAGACACAGTGTAGTAGCCGGGTTTCTAATACAAGCCAGGGATCTAAGTCAGATGTTTTGATAGAAGCCGGGGTCTCAAATAAACGTCGGGTCTCTTAACATAAACTGGGTCTCCAATGTAAGCTTGACATCCAAATAGTAGTACCAATAGTAGTACAAATAGTAGTTGTAGTACCAGTTGTAGTAGTAGTAGTAGTAATTAGTTGTATGTGCAGTAGTAGTATACACTCACTCCAACTTGTATTTTAATAATAGTGCTGCACTTATTGCTCTGGTTGACAATGTTTTAATATAAGCCAGGTCTCTAATACAAACCGGGGGTCTAAGTCAAATGTCAGAAGTTTTACGGTATGTGGGTAAATTCACAGCAGCTCTGTGGGTTAAAAAAGTAGGTCCGGCAGGAAGTTGCATGTTTTTTTCTAACAGGCAGCTGCAAATATTCGACAGAGGACATTGTGGATGCTCAGAATTTGAAATTTTTCAAATATTGGTGTTTTTTCTGCTCGACATAGACACATTTTTTTGTGACAAGGATCATTTTTTGACAATTTTCGGACTGTTTAAAATTGACTGGTAATTGCCTCCCTTCCGTGACGCCGCTGTAGTTTTATCAATCTGTCCATCGTTTGCTTCATTGGTTGATTGTTGACTGCAGACTTGAAGCAGATATCGGAGCTGCAGCAGCAGCAGCAGGGTACCAGCCTTGATCTGGATCCTCATCTGAAGAAACTAAACAATGCACGACGACGAATTGTCCTTGTCAACAATGTACTGCAGAATGCTCAGGTCAGCTACTAACTTCTGTCGTTTTCAGCTAATCGTATTAACGGTCTTGCTTATAGTACAAGGATGTGTCCATTTTCTGCCTGTCTGTTATCTGTAGTGCATGTATTGTGGCTAAATGGTACGTCTTAGTGGAAAACTTTCTAGATCACTACCCTGTGGTACCAAATTGAACCCCAATGTAATCTCTGACCGAAAAGTCGGTTATTTGATACATCTGTTTCGTCTTGCCCTGCACCCAAAAAACCAAACCAATTTTGTGTAAATTTATCGAAATTTGACTGAGCTACGAAAGAAAAAAAAATTGTATCTTTTTATGAAACACAGTGTATTGATTTGAGGTTGATTGATTATTGATCAGGGGTTGGTTTGTTGTTGGCTGGTTGTAGGAGCGACTGAACAAGTTGCATTACAACGTCTCAAAGGAAACTGCTCGCAGAAAAGCTCTGCTAGATCCTCCTTCGGCTGGGCCACCTTCTTGACTGTTCTGTGGTTTATACATCTCAGACACATGTGCGATTTGTCCTGTAGTTTATGTACACAGCAGATCGTTGAAAAGCTCTACTTGATCTTCTGCTGGGCCAGCACTCTAACTTGTCTTGTGCAGGGTGAAAGTTCTTGAGCAGAAATCTTTTCTTCCAAGCCCTTTAAAGTTTTTGAATACTAAATCAGGTCTCAGAAGTTTTGGAAATTGATGGAAGAGGGTCATGAAATTTTTTGGATTTCGGTTTTTTCATAATTGTCGGGACCGTGGTGTTGCCAGAACTCTGTTAACATGATGTGGTGAGTTATTGTGGGAATGGGTCTGAGAAAAGGTGCTTTAGAGTTTTTGAAAAGTTCTTGAACCTTTTTGGCCCATAACTGGCTACCTTGTCTGCGTGTAGATGCTCAGAGACATGTTTTGTACGTGCATCTTTTCAGCAGCTTGTAGAAAAACTCTGCTAGACAGTGGGTTAAAAAAGTTGGTGAGGCACAAAGTTGAAATTTTTCAACAGACACTTGCAAGTTTTTGACCAAGGAAATTGTGAGTGGTCAAAGTTTTGACTTTGCCGATAAATTTCCCCAAAGTGAGGGTTTTTTAACCCCAGATGGTGCATTTTGGATGAGAAAAAGGAGAAGATTGGGCTGAGATGGCAAGAATTATTGCAAGGGAGCTCTGAGCTGGCAAGGGTTAGACCCAATTAAGCTAGCATACAACCCAAGTCAGATGGATGGCCACCGGCTTTAATTAACAGCCAGAATAGCAGCAGTCCTGGCCACAGGGCCTATTGTTATGCAGAACTCACTGTAGTGATGGTCGTAACCAACGGCAGTATTTATTTTACCATCCTGTGGAGGGTAGAAGGCTGAGTTGACCTAGTATTTTGGACGACAATTTTCCAATAAGCGAATATTCTGACAGAAAAATTGAGGGTGGAGCAATTTCCTTTATCGTGATGCTATTCACTATAATTTGTCTGATGTATGAGTTCAGTTAATTTGCATACACATTCCTGTACATGATGATACCGGCCTGCTATTTCAAAGGTCCGCTATTCCGAAAGTCCATTGGCAGATACGCACCACAGTGCTAACGTTTGGATTAAGGTTAAGGTTAAAGGTCCCTAGACACCAAAATTAACGTATATATATTTTATCTATTTTTCTTAAATTGCATAATGTTCTGATAATTTTTGACAGTAATATCAGCGCCCAGCGTTTTGTCAACATGGAGAAATTTACCTTTGAAATTGACAATCTGCGAAAATCACGTAGAACATGTGTTGCCATATTGACATGTAGATGCCCCAGGTGATTTTGTATATTTATGAAGCTCAAATCAGCATATTATATATGCGAGGTTAGATGTCTAATTTAAATGTACATAAATTGCGCAAGTGAGTTTCACCGTGGCAGGGGACCTTTAAGGTTAGGGTTAGGGTCAGCCTTACAGTTAGGCTTAGGGTTAGTGGGAATAGGAGACTTTCGGAATAGTGGACCTTCAGAATAGCGGACCCAAATCCACATGATTGCTTTGCATTTGCACCTCAGAGCGTTGTTAATAGTGTGCAGTCCATCAGTCTGTCTCTATGTCCGTCTGTATGTTAGGCATGGGGTCCTCTCCTCGACCTCGATAGCAGTTCTCGAGGACAAAACGTCATGGCCTTGGCTTTGGCCTCAGAGGTTTGGCTTTGGCACGTTGGCCTTCCCCTCAAAACTCACTGGTTTTGTTTACAACGCCTCAGCCTTTAGTCACTTGTAATTTATGTTTTCTGTGCAGTGAGTTTTTGGTATTTCTTTCTTGATATATCCACTGAAGCGTTGAAACTGTTTGTCTGAGCATTATGTTATGTTTATCGCGGTTTGAATAAGATTAAGCTGGGACTTTTGATGCATTTTAAAAAATTTTCATACTTACATTCTCACTGTCATTGGCCTTGGCTTTGGCCTTGAAGGCCACTTGCGTAGTACAATTATTTGTTGTTGAATGTTTAACAACGATGCTGTGTGCTTGTGAAATGCACATCGTGTCTCAAAAACGTGTTACTTTTTTGACTAATTTCATGAAGCATTCATTGGATGATGCTAGTAATTTTTGGCATGCAACATCTTGTAGAAAGTGGGCGTTAATGACTCGTTTAGCCCACCTCACCTTAGCTTAATGTTGCTACGTTACCTTATGAAATGGAGAAGTTATAGTTTGGTTGTTTACAACAATGAATTCATACAGGGTAGTGCATGCCATGTGTCACTTCAGAAATAATTAACGACCGTAATTTGGAGTTAAATTCTATGCTTTCAGCATATTTGTTTATACTTTATTCAAAAGCACAAAGTTGCCGGATTTCTTGGAAGTAATGTCACTAGTAAGAGATAATATTCTACAGGGTGCCGCAGAAAGCCCCCTAAAGTTTTTCACTGTTTTCCCAGCAGCCACTTGGGATTTCAATTTGAAATTTTACAGCTTTATTTCGCGAAACGTTCTACATTTAACTGCCAAGTAAAATTCTATTTTGTTGAAAAATGACGAAGTTATTCGATAGACTTTTAATCATGACCGCCCGTCAGTTTTTCAGCATTAAAAAATGTTCGAGCTAAAAATGCTATAGGACCACTGGTCTCTAAATTTGCCAGATATAAAACCAAATAACCCAATAGACTATCACGTGTGGGGTGAAACAAAGCCGAAAACAAACACCGAAGTCAAGGAAGCGTTTAAGGTTATCTGGGACAACCTGCCACAAGCAGGTCCATCAAGAGCCACATCGGGGCCCGGCGAAACATTCTTGCGGGGCCCTCAAACATTTTCCTGAGGCCCCTCTGGGAAGGAAATTTTTGAATGTTTCTGTTCAAAATCGTACATTCTGGCGTACTTTATATTTCTGTCCAATGGCTGGGCCCCCCAAACGTCGCGGGGCCCTGGGTAGCTTACTGCCTTAGCCACCCTCTTGACAGGCCTGACCACGAGGACCAATCGACACTTGATCATTAGTTAACTGTGTTGTTTCAGCGATGTTACTGACTTGATGTTGTAGCTCTTGAACATTTTTTAATGCTCAGAAATCGGTAAGCGGTCATGTTAAAAAGTCTATAACTTCATATTGTTTTTCAACAAAATTGTATTTTACTTTGCAGTTAGATGTAGAAGGTATTGTCTGTCCAATGCTATGACCGATGACGTCACGTGACCCCAAAAGGTCAAACTCGTGACCCCATTATCTTCGAGGCGCCATATCTCCATAACGGTGCCAGATAGACGCATGGTGACGATGGACCTTTTGTAGTAAAGCGCTGGTGACGAATCAAATGGTCTCGTAACTGACAATGTTTATTGTTAAAATAATACAGAAAGATGAAAAGATCATTGCTGCTGTACAATTCGAAATTAAAATGTTTGATTTTTTCCTACCGGTCTAAACAGTTCACTGATTATATTAATACAGACATGTACTGTAAACTGCCGAAATGCATTGGACAGACTCTGTGTTCACATGATCATTATCTTATTAGATAATAAAATAATAAAATTTCAAAAAAAAAATTCCAAACGGACGCTGAGAAAACAGCGAAAATCTTTCGGGGGCTACTTTTTTGCCGCACCCTGTATGTCTATGGATGTCACTCAACTGTGATAATGCAGAAAGTTGCGCAAAGTGTAGCAAGGTCAAGAGCCAAATTCTGGGAACTAATAGTTGCCAAAAGCCGCCCAATTGGTGCTTATCGGCGGTCGGCGCCAAATATCATGGCAATTCTGATTACCGGTACCCCAGGTAAGTTTTGGCACGGTTATTCGAGCAGTTGTGGTGGTTAGTTGGAACGTAGAAGTTTAAATTTTGACGTCGTAAACAAAGATGGCGGAGATCGATAGGTGGATTGAAATAGCGAAAGAATGTAATTATTTGCCTGAAAATGACTTGAAGGTGATACGGAAAACACGTATTTTATATTGGTTGTTATATCGGCGAAGAACTGTAATTCGGCCTTTAGTCAGTTATGTGTTTGGTAAAGCAATCGGTTGGCGGTCTAAGGGTACTACCCAAACACGCTCGGTGTTATTGTCGAATTATGGCTTTTTCGCCCCTTTGCCGGTTCGCCGCCTGGCTCGTTCTTCCCTGATTGATTCGCCCCCTGGCTCTTGCGTCCTCTGGCTTGTTCGCCCCTGTGCCTGGCTGATTCGCCCTTTGGCTTGTTCGCCCCCTGGCTCGTTTCCCCCTGGTTGATTCGCTCCCTGGCTCTTGCATTTTCTGGCTTGTTCGCCCCTGTGCCTGGCTGATTCGTTCCTTGGTTTGTTCGCCCCTGGCTGATTCGTCCCCCCCCTCGTTGAATATACTGG
>Ga0209367_1011973_pt1 | contig 11415 bp, 8 predicted proteins | sample WorMetLIZISLAND2_FD_187412 | JGI IMG/M metagenome (GOLD analysis project Ga0209367, IMG submission 187412) | Marine gutless worms symbiont microbial communities from Max Planck institute for Marine Microbiology, Germany - Olavius geniculatus... ... | reverse complement strand
GATTTATAATCACAATACAAACTAAAACCACGCCAGATCAAATCTAAACGTCTCTTAAAACTACTAACACTGCATGCTGATACAACATCATCAGGTAGTGAGTTCCATAGCTTAACTAATCTGTTTGCAAAAAAATGTTTCCGGACCAAAAATGTTTTCGGACTAATTTTTACGCGCAACAGCAGCTACTGCTGTGGCGCGTCTTAGCCATCGCAATTCTGTCTGTCTGTCTGTCACACGGGTGGATCAGTCAAAAACGATGCAAGCTATAGGATCACCAAATCTTCACCGTCGGCTGCCCGGAAGAGTTTAGTTTCAGGAACCGTAAAGCTTTTCCATAAATTCGAAGGGAGTCACTCCGAACGAGGGCGTTAAATGAGAGGGGGGTAAACAAAAGTTGCTATATCCAGCTGATACGACGTTAGCATAGCGATAGAGGCGACCTCTGGTGAGTACAAGTAAATAAAACACTATCAACACTATAGCCTATAAACACTATAGCCGCTGGTCGTCTGGCGCCTGGCGCCTTCTGGTGAATGACTTAGACTTTGTTTTACCGTGTTTCAAACATGCACCTCGGCTGTTGCGCGTTTCTGTTTGCGTTAGCAGATCACTTGTCCAGCTCGCCGAAGACACACGGTCCAGAAATGGACGCCGATTTTCGGATCCGACTTCGATGCCGGTTTCTAGACTGTGTGTCATCGGCATAGGGTATATGTGCTCAGCTCTAAAGCTAATTCTTGTGAACTTATTTAACTGTAGACTATTAATTTATTCATAGGTTTATGGTATTATAACTGTACTGTAGTGCAATGTCGATCGCTCGAACCTCGACAGCCATTCAACTTACCAGTGCAACTGACCCGTAGCCGCTTACACGAATCGTGATAGCACAATATGAATAAACATTGCTGTATCAAATGCGTTATGTCCTGCAAAAAAATAAGTTAAAGAGTACATTTTGCCACTTCCTATTGACCTTGTTAGAGGTCGTGGTCGGATATACTATGCGTGGGGCCGGGGCGAACCGGTTAAGCAGACCTACTCAGATCTGTGTCGATGCCGGCAATTAGAACGTACCTTAGGTTTCCATGACAACAGAGGAAGCTATGTCCGGTTCTTGTCGTTGCAGAAATTAGATTATTATAGTTCAAAAATAATGTTTATATTTGCTGACACCACTGAATATTTACAAACATTAGTGCCGAATACTAAGATGAATTAGAAGTAGTTATTTAAATGTTGCCTAGTCGAATATACCAACAGCACCGCCCCTCTCGAGTTTGCACGTTGCTGTGAACAGTATGGCCAAAGTGCAAGCAGGTAGGCCTTAGCTACATTTTGCTGTTTTATATTTATTAGTCACTTGTTTCTTTTTGCATATTAGACTAAACTCGTTGACCAGAGTGAAGAAGACGGGAACAAACAAACCGATCCACCGTTATATGTAGTCGTGCAAAAAAAATAGTTCCACTTAACTTGCACGTTTGCATGCCATTCAGTGCACATTTTTATGTATTGTTAACACAGTTCACTTTGTCATTATATTTCGCCGTTAGTTTAATTACTAATATGCTATTTAGTATACATTTAATGCTTGTTTCCGCGAACTTCACTCGACGCAACCATTTGCCTATGGCTCAAAGACCTTTATGGGATCAGTGACCTATGCATAGTTATGCACAACTGCTATCAAAATTACTACCTTCACCACAAAATGGAGGGTGGGGTCTGGGGAGAAAGCAGCACCTTTTCCCCAGGAAAATAAAAATGTGATGAATTGTTTCACTAGAACATAATAACTTGGTTTGGAAAGTGCACTTTAGTAATAAATTATTCAAAACAGCATGGCCCTAATGTGGTGAACTAATTTAGTGCACACGAGATATCATTGCACTTCGCTACAGTGAATGATGGTGGATTTTAACAATTTTCGATCTAAAACTTCACTCGTTTAATTGTTGTATGACAAATTCGATTGAAAAACAAGCGGAATATGTTTCTTGCAGGTTTGTTCATCACAGTGCTGTATTCTGTCAGTTATTTAGTGTTCACAATCACTGGAAAAGCTGATCGCAAACTACCCATAGTAATAAATAGTTCCCGTCATCTTCACTCGTCCCAACTTGTTTTTCGTCATATTTTCAGAATGCATTAAAAATGCAGATTATGTTATAAAATGCTGTTTTTTGTTTTTGCAGCTGGTTCATCCCGTGTGCACTTTTCCGAGGATGTGGCAGAAACACATAATACAGAAATTGTGCTGGAGTATGTCTCTGGAGACCGTGTTGATATTCATCTTGGTTTCCTCAAGCTTGATCGTCGATATCGTATCTCGTTTACAGTGAAAGACAGTCTTGGGGACAAAATTGCTGCCGATAAAAATGAAAACATTGCCATCTATGAATCAGTGCCTAATAAAGAAGGTATTATAAGTGCTGGAATGTTGTAAAACTTTTTGCAGCAATAAATAGTTTGGTGTTAACATAACTTAAAATGCTATAATGATGTTTTGTCTGTCTTTTTGAAGTTGGAATTATTTTGCATCTTTTCCTATCTGGTATACTACTGGGTAAAGCTAGTACAACTGTGTGGTGCAACCAGTACCAGTATCACTAGCCTACAACTACTAATATTGCCATTAAATTGCTAAATTGTGCACTTGAAGTATTGTCAAGTTACATGTTGCTAACGTTTTCTACTGCACTTTAATATTTATATTGACTAGTCACATAAACACTAGTCTGAAATGCATTTATCTTCAGAGCATTGACTTTTTGCCTTGGGTAATAACAGAGGTGTCATGCGTTATAAAAGCTGAAGGTGAAAGTTGTAATTTTTGGACAGACAGCTGCATATTTTCAACCAAGAAGATAGGTGTTCTTCTAAAAAGTTTAGCTTTGTCCCTAAATTTTTAAAAATGGGTGATTTTTAGCTTCATGCTTTTGTATTTTTGAAATTCAGTTTTGCAACAAAAAGATAATTTTCCAGCAGGCAAAAATTTGTAAGTAATTCCTTTTCTCTTTACCACAGTACCACTGGTTTAGATTTGCTGGTTTAGATTTGCTTTACCAATCTCTAAAGGTTTAATTGGACTTTTGGGGATTACTGTCTAATGTTGTAAAACCACAATGTGTTTATGTGTATTGTGGTGCATCTGTAAATTTGGCAGGTCATCGGTTTGTGGTTGACTTCAAGGCACACAAGGAGCGCCTGCTGGAGGAGATGTTTGAGGTCCACAGTGTAAAAGACAAGCGCAAAACTATTTTATTTGTGTTCCATGCCAGGGTGCTAGGTCAGCGCCCAGTCCCTGCTCTTAACTAGTTGCTATGAGTCTCTGCAAACAGATTTTACAAGCTGCATGGACTGATCACTGTTGTAGTTTTGCTATGCCCTACTGCAGCTGTTGTTGCTACTGTTGCTGCTGCTAGTACTGCTAATGTCACAATTATTATAATCTTTATGTTACCTATTTTCCAACAGCATACAAGCAACTCTGAAGAAAATCATAAAGAGTGTCTGGAACCACAGAGAAGATTACTTTTTATGTAGTTTTTAAGCTAGGTTAGCTCAAGTACAACTGCTACTGTACTGGAATACTTTAACTTTCTCTGATTTGTGCATTTATGGTCCAAGTTTAAGTACAGGTAAACAGGATCAAACAAGGAGTAAAGTAACATGCTGTCATCTCGTGTTTCTGGTTACAATCAGTGGCATTGTAACAAGGGGGATGAAACAGGGGGCATTTGTTCCTTTCCTAAATTTTTGGTTGTCAAAATATTTTGTCACAATTTTTTAAAATGCAAAATTTGCAGTGAAAAGTCTTCTATTTTTAGGTAATTGGAGGGCAGAATTAAAATTTTGAGTACCAGTAGTCTTCTGTCAGATATTTGCAGCTGCTCTTTCTACTTTCTTAATCTACAACACCACTGGTTACAGATGTGTGCCTATGCTGTCATTGTACATTCAGGTCGAGGCCAGGGCACTCCGGCTTTGCGGCATGGAATCCAGTGCATATCTGCTGGTGACAAGGCAGAACTCAGTGGCACTGGCTTGGAAGCAGCTGGTGAAGCATCCACATAACTAGAGACAGTGCAGCTACAGATTGGCTGTCATCATGTCAGTTGATTGCTACACGTCTGTTATACATCAGCACTGCATTGTATAGTGGCTCTTCAGTCTAGCACATGTTCATTCAAATTTAAGAAAATTATTGGCACTTTTTTGGAGCTGGCATTAAATTTGCAGTGCTGGTTTGGATGACATGTAATCAAAAGTTCATAGCACTAGATAATGTGACAGTTAATTTGGTACGTCACTTGTTCACTTGGTAAAAATGTGTGGATGACAACATTGCTCGATCAATCATAGTTCATAGTTAATACAGCATAATATAAACACTGCACAAGAACAAAACTACAACATCATGTGAAAAGTGCAACCTTATTAATACAATGGGTAGCATAACTTGGCTATGTGGCTACAGCTGTGTAGCATTTGATTCAAGTCTCTAGAGCTAAGTAGTTCACACTGCATATTTTGTCACGAGTCAATAACCATATCATATTTGCTTCCATTACTTAAACTGTCCTATGTTCGTCATCTGTCCAGTTGTGTGAACTCTGTGTTTTGTGTTCATGTTGTGTGATATTCATTCTTATTCATTCTTAGCTGCTTGCATAGTTTTTGTGTTGGTTGGAGGCACGATAGTATTTATTTAGTTGTAAATTAACTCTGGTGATCATTTTCACAAAGGTGCAGACAGAAGATTACAATTTCCAAAGGCGTGTTCTAATAAAGGCTTTACACTGTGTCTCAAAAAACATCCCCAACATTTTTGACTGTAACTTGAAAACCAATTATCAGATTTTGATAATTTTTGGGAAAAATATTCCTGACACAACTTGCCATCAAATGATTATTTAGTTTCCCACCTCACCCAAGGTTTGTTTCTGCACTACCTGGGGAAAGCACAACCAGTGAAATATCACTTTTTTATCCAATGCGATATGAGTGCTTAATTAACATAACGCGTAAAAACACATTTTGTTCACATTTCTGACAATGTGGCTGACATTTCATTTAGTTGTCTATTTTTCAACTGCTTACAATAAAATTACTTGAAGTGTTGGCCCACTATGCGAACACAGGCAAGGAGCGCTTACTCCATTTACTTGACAGCAGTATCGATAATGTTCTGCTCTAGACCAATACAGACTCTACCAGTCACTTCTTGACTTTACAAACATTCCTAAACTTCTTCTGGTAGACACACTGCTGCAAACAATCAAACCTTGTAATAGACTGATTGCTGGGGCTCACAGATTAGGATAGATGGAATTTATTGATGTTGTTTCATTCATTTTAACACGTATTATGCTTGGTCTGCTTTCCCCAGGTAGTGCAATAACAGACGTTGGATGAGATGGAAACATTATTTAATAGCCAGTTGTGTTAGAAATATTTCTGCCAAAAAATATTAGAATCTGCTAATGTTTGTTCAAGGTACGATCGATAATGTTGGGGATGTTTTTTTCAGGTTTTCTGTTTATTTCAACGCATATTTTACTTGATCTGCTTTCCTTAAGTAGTGCAGAAGCACACATTGGGTGAGTGGGAAACTGAACGGCCATTTGATGGCAAGTTGTGTCCGGAATATTTTTATCAAAAATTATTAAAATCTGATAATTGGTTTTCAAGTTACGGTCTAGAATGTTGGGGATGTTTTTTTGAGACACAGTGTAGTTTTAAAACAAATTTCCATATTTATTGTAATGAAATATATTCCTCTGAAATGCAAAATCCGTTTGGTTTGTGTTGCATGCTGGAAAACCAGCTTTTTAAAATTTTTTGTGGTATAGTACTGGGCAGCATTTTATTTTTTTGCTTTATTATTAATTATTTTTCGTTTTGGGGCATAATATTGTATGATATTTTGTTAATTTAGTTGTTAAGTTTTAAGGATTTTTGATTTGCTAGATTGTTTGAAGAAATCTACCTCAACTTTCAGTGCTTTTGTGCTGCCGGTTAGGCGTCAGAAAGTAGCTGGCATTTAGCATGTAAAAGTTTGACCACACGCATTTCGAAGACTTTACTTTTGAGATGTTGCATAACTTGGAATAACCTAACTCAGAGTAATTTTACAAAAATTGGTTGATAGATGAAACAAAAACCGAGGGCTTGTTGGATGAAAACTGCAAACCTGTGTCGTTTGTTGGATATTCATCTACAGGGTACTCCATTTCTGCCACGGGCGGCACTAGGAATCTGAAGCTGGGGGAAGCAATGGAGGGCAAGGGCCTGGCACATTGGGCTATAATTTTTTCTGTGTGTGGGCCAATTGTCAACGTTTATTTTGTTGTTGTGTGAGTTGATAAGATGTAGCGAGGTCCAGGGAAAGCTGAAACACTTAGCTTATGGACTTGCAGATTTGCCTGCTTTTTAACATTTGGAAATGCAAAAAACTCGCAGATATCTGTTTTGTCTTGCAAAATGACGTTTAATAAGTTACACCTTGGCACTTTATCACTATCAAAATTTTTCCTGAGGGGCAGTTGGGGGTACAAGGGCAATGGCACGGAGGGCAGCTGCTCCCCTGACCCCTCTGGCGCCGCCCATGATTACCGCTGTTTAAAATTTTATTTCAGCTGAGTTCATTTTACTTTCAATTGTTGCAGTTTGTCAATTGTTACTTCAGATGATGGTTCTATCTGTGTGATGTGATACAGCTATTTCCTGTCTACACTCTAAACTGAAACTTGAAAAAACTCATGTTTTTACGATTTTGAAATGTGACATTTATATGTCTTGTCGGAGCACTTGTTTTGTAGAAAGTAGACATGCTGCATGGGTAATGGGTCAGCCAAGAAGCTGTGAAACATCTTGACATTTCAAAATGTTTCGGATTTGTTGCTGGCCTTTAGTTTTTTTTATGCAGTAATTGTTGTGCAAATTGGAATTGTTGTGCTTCTTGTTGTGGATTTGCTGTAGAGTGTAGACATTTGATTTGTTGAGAAAATGTTGTAATACTCTGTACAACATGTAGTACAACATTTTCACAACATATCAGACTAGCGAAATTTGGAAAGCGTTTTCACCATGTTGTTCACAGTGGAGTAGCATATATAGGGTTAACGTAGACTTTAATTTGATGGCATCTAAAAACCTGGCTGTTAGTCTGTTAAACTATTGTTTAATTGCTTTATTTATAACAGCTTAACGTGAAAGGGCTCTGTTTCTAATGCATTTTCGATTGATTGCTTGATTGATTGGTAATCACACTTATTTCTGCAAACCGTATTTGCTTTATATGAACAATGCTGTTAGCCTGCTATTGCAAACAACTTCATGTCAGACGCTGGTGGATAGGTAGGCCTAGTTCACGTAGATTTAGCACAAGTACGAGTCACTCCAATAGTGGTCAATGTTGTCAGATCTCATCTGTAAACTGCTGATATGATCAACATTATGTGTGTAGAATGTCATGCAAAGATAAAGGTAAAGGTGGTATATAGCTTTTAAGGAGCGAACCCCTCACAGAGCTACGGAGAGCGTCACCTGCTATACAGTGTTACCTACCACCCTACACAAGTGAACGCGCCCCGCCTTAACCCCAGTCAGATAGGCCGGTACTCGATTTACCTACCCCGGAGGAACGGAAGGCTGAGTTTACCTAGGGGCCGGTTACGTGGTTACATACCCAGATGGTTTACCTGCCCACAGGCAGTCACCCATCAAAGTACTAACCCGACTCGGCGTAGAGTAGGCAAACTTCGTTGATAGGATGAAACGCGCTACTGCTACACCACGCCACCACGTGTGTTAATGTTACCAATGTGATATAGACGTAGCTTCATTATAAGTGCCTCACCTCGTGCATGTGCAGTGTTTAGTATTAGAGAACTGTATGATGAACGTGCAATGCTGTTGATGATCAGCTGATCTGTGGTTGACTGCATACCGTACGTGGTGTCGTAGCCAGTAAACGCGCCGCTGAGTGTCTGTTGAGTGCTTCGTTTCAAGTCAGAATTCACATGTACACTGTGTTTCAAACAACAACCCGAACATTTTCGATTCTAACTTGAAGAAAAAATATCAGATTCTTATAATTTTTGGTGTGAATATTCCTGACACAACTTGCCATTAAATGGTCGATTAGTTTTTCACCTCACCCAAAGTCTGCTTCTGCACTACCTCGGGAAAGAAAACCAAACGAAATATCTGTTGAAATATGCAAAAACGTGAAAAAAAACATCCCCAACATTATTGACTGTAACTTGAAGCATGATTATCAAATTTTCAAAATTTTTGGCACAGATATTTTAACACAACTGGCTATTAAACGACTGTTTAAGTTCCCACCTCACCCAATGTCTGTTTCTGCACTACCTGGGGGAAGCCAGACCATGCAAAATACGCGTTGAAATGATACCAAAACCTCGATAAATTCCGTCTATCCTGATCTGCGGTCCTTAAGAACCAGTCGATTACAAGATTTAACTGTTGTGCAGCAGTATGTTCCCATATGATGTTAAGGAATGTTTATAAATTCAAGAAGCGACTGGTGAAGTCTGGATTAGTCTGGAGCATAACATTATCGATACTGCTGTCAATGAATGGAGAAATCATCTTCATGTTTGTGATTGCACAGTTGGCTAACATTTCGATCAATTTTATTGTAGGCAGCTGAAAAACGAAACAATGGGATAAAGTGTCAGCCACTGTGTCAAAAATGTAAAGAAATGTGTCTCCGTGCATTATTAACATTAAGTAGTAATACATATACCACTTTGGGGCAAAAATGCAATATTTCGTTGGTTTTGGTTTCCCCAGGTAGTGCAGAAACATACGATGGGTGAGGCGGGAAACTACATAATAACTTGATGGCCAGTTGTCTCAGGAATATTCTTATCAAAAATTATTGAAGTCCTTCTTCAAGTTACAATCGAAAATGTTCGGGTCGTTTTTTGAGACACAGTGTACAATCATACGTCATTAGCTCATCGTTAGTGACAATTGGCTATAACGGTAACTGAAGATTCTATATGTCCACTAGTACATTGTACTGCAGTTTGCAGACAGAATCGACAGACTGTATCTTCTCTTTGCTAAATCTGACATACAACAGTGTACTGAGCTAAACGTGGACGTCAGTGGATGGACGTTGTCACCAAATGCATAATCACCTTTTGATGGGGAAAAAGTACAGGGTATGTAGACTGGGTTGCAGTATAGAAATACACAAAAATTTTGTGTACCTCTATGTTGCAATCCAGTCTACATACCCTGTAATACAGGTACAAAAATATGTAGCGTTATTAAACGTACTCGTAACAAAAACGAAAGTAATTTGGTAAAAGCGGAATCACTCTCAAACTGAACGCACAGTTTTAGCTGCTTGGATAGCTGGGTGATTAATAGACATAAGCAATGAATCTTGAGTCAAGCAATCACTCAGGAACTGCTATGGATTTTAAGTTAAACTTTACATGTCAGTACTGGTGCCCATATTAAGTACAGTTGACGAATATAGGTACAGTTGGCTAAAACGCGCAAAAAGTACATTGCAGTCAGCAACAAAAATCCCACTTCCTCATAACCTCGGAGACTGGAACCTTGCTGATTATGAACACCGCCAGCAAACTATAACGGTTTGCGTCCAAAAAATTCTGATAAAAATCGCTGTCGTTAATGCATATGCTGTATAAATAAACATACAATAAGTTTTTTTGAATAAAAAACTTGATTGGAAAGCTGAAAAGATTTTCACTCTCGTGCTGAATCTGGTCAGCGTTTCTGTACATGCGTGTACAAATCGCCAGACGGCGCTGCTCTGTGAGCATCATTGCTTTGTAGTTCCGAGTACAGAACTGCTCCGTTGGCCTGGTGGTTATCATCAGTTGATGTGGTCTCGCGCTGCAGATCATCGCGTGTGTTTCCAGAAGCCGACTGCGGACTGTGTTCAATGTTGGCGTAGACTGGAGGTTGGATCGTGGATGATGATGTTTGTGCAGTCGGTAGTTCTTCGTTCCGCGGCTTCGCTTGTCTTCTGCAGTCAGTCATTCAGACGAAAACGTCAAAAACAAATTTTCGCGGGAATACCACCATTATTGATCCCCATTATCATGGTAATTACCACAGTTACCACAGTATTACCGTCGTCCCCAACCCCATGTCACTCTTTATTGTAGAGACGCATTTACAGTGTGGTGGCGTATATAATAATCATATTATTGCAAACTGTCTGCAGAGTGTGCCGGTGAAAAATTTTTAAAAATTGGTCAATAATTGGCAAATATATGGGCAAAAGTAAAGTGCCGCGTTTTTTATGGACCATCCTGTACGTTGGAATACTTGTGTTTAGGTCCAGTGGGTGAACCTGAACTTGATCAGATGGTCGAACAGCTCAAGAACATGGGCTTTGAAGAGGTCTGTGGCACTGTTTTTTCTCCCTATGTTTGTTTGGCTTTCTATATATCTCTCTTTTCTGTTTTTCATCAGGATAGCCGCAAACCTGGAAAATCTGGAATACTCGAGAAGTTTTCAGAATCTGAAAAAAACTCTTGGAAAACTCAGGGAATTCTGTATAACTTCAGGGAAGAATTGTAACAAACAGAATTTTAGTCTTACCAGATGCAGTTTCCGGGGTACAAAAATGCTCTACAATATGTTTGTGTCTAGAGCTCTGCCCCATATCCCACTCTATGAGACTCGACCTGATGATGATGATGATGAGCTTATTGTACTTCCCCAGATAACGATTATCACAATTACATTTTGTTGCAAAAACCTGCGGAAAAGTCTGGAAAACTCGGGGAATTTGTTTCTACTACTTTTGGCCACCTTGTCATTGAGTGTGTCTGGTGGTTCAGTTCCATATGGCTGTTGGCACTGCGTAGCTTTAGGATGGGTTATCAGAAAACGCTGCTCTAGCTGTCAGCGTTATTAAATGCAGTCCGTCATGACGTAGCTTTTTAACAGCTGTTTTAACTTCTCATTTTACTGACAAGAAATGTAGTGAACTGATAGTTTTTATCTGTAAATGGCACACTATCAATTTTGATAATAGTTTGGTTCAGTCAGTAATGTCGCTGGTCGCATCAGCAAAGTTAATCAACGCCGGGCCCGGTTCGTACTTGGATGGGTGACCGTCGGTAGGCGGGTAAACCATCTTGGTATGTAATCAGCCACCCAGGTCAACTTAGCCTGGCCATCCCTCCGTGGGTAGGCAAAATGAGTACCAGCAAATTTGGGACATAAGCAGGCACATTGAACAATAATCTACTAGCCCCATATTCATGGTCTTGCAGTGTAAACTGGTGTCTGGCTGAGGGCTAAGGAAATGGAGATCAGTGCCGCTCTAAGCGTCTTATTGCTGAATGACCCCCTGTCTTCCAGTAAACAGCATTCTGAGAT